>ERZ780149.294-NODE-294-length-65654-cov-4.131145_pt1 | contig 65654 bp, 38 predicted proteins | sample MGYA00511367_ERZ780149 | MGnify/ENA primary metagenome ERZ780149 (study PRJEB29588, sample SAMEA2153852) | human gut metagenome | biome: human gut; feature: human-associated habitat; material: faeces | place: Denmark | collected 2008/2010 ... | reverse complement strand
CAGCCGGTCAACGCCGGATGCAGCGTGACCGCCTCAAGCGGCTACGACATGGAGAGTATCATCAAGGCGCGTATGCGCGACTGGTATTCACGCCTTGTCACCGCAGCCGACCCCGCCATGCTCGCCCCCGTGGAGATAGGCGACCGCCTCACCCTCACAATCGCCGACGACGGCACAGGCATTGTCAATCTGCCGGAAGAAACGGTGAAAGTGCTTGCCGTAGAGATGGAGGGATGGAGAAGAGCCGCCACCGTCACCGCCGACCCGCTCTCGCGCATCGCCCTCCGCCAGCGTTCACCCTACTCTCGCGGCTGTCCCGAATCGCCCGTCGCGGTAATTGACGGCAGCAAAATTAGGCTCTATACCCCGGCTCCGGGAGCCGCGTCACTTTCCGTCAAGGCTATCATCGACGAGCCTGACATCTACCATATCGACTCGGCGGCTCTCGCCACAATCCAATCTTTTTACACTGAAATCACACCATGAACAACAACACATCAATGCAGAAAGCCTTTATCGCGTGGCAGCAGTGTGCCGCGCTGCGCGAGCGCCGTCTCCGTATGAAACGCTACACCTTCGGCGACCAGTGGGGCGACATCGTGACAGTCGAAGGCGAAGGAAACATGACCGAACGCGAGCAGAGAGTGAGAAAAGGCGAAAATCCCGTTACCAACAATATCATACGCCAGCTTGTAAAGACGGTCGTGGGATGTTACCGCGCCTCCCGCAAGGCTTCAGGCGGCAATACTGACATCATCGAGACCGATGCGCGCACTTTCGAGGAATATCTCATATCCGGATGTGCGATACAGCGGGTAATCTCGGAGCGCAATGGCGAGCGCATGGCGGCAACGGCTCTCCCGGTAAGCCCGGCGCGTTTCTTCATAGGGTCACACTCCTGCCACACCGGCGACGACGTGGAGCTGATAGGCGAGATTCATGACCTGTCGCTCATGCAGGTGATGATGCGCCACTCCCACGGCGACCGCAACCGCGCGCTGCGCATCAGGGAGATTTACAGTTCGGAATTCATGCAAAACAGGTCGCGCGCACTGCCAAGCACCGGCGAGTCGCATAACGACAATCTCGATTTCTATCATGCCGGCGCGGGACTTTGCCGCCTCATCGAGACATGGACTCTCGACTCCACGGAACGTCTGCGATGCCATGACGAGGCTACGGGACGCTTTTACATCGCCCCGATGTCGCGCCATCCCGCACTGCTGCGTGAAAAAGCGCGCCGGCGCAAGAAAGGCATAGCCCCGCTACACATCCGCTGGGAACTCGCCCCGCAATGGCGATGCCGGTTTTTCGCGCCCACGGGCGAGACCATCGACGAGTACACGGCTCCGTCACATCCCTATATATTCCGCCTCTATCCATTTATCGACGGTGAAATACACTCTTTCGTGGAGGATGTCATCGAACAGCAACGCAATATCAACCGCCTGCTGACGCTCAACGACCGCATACTCTCCACTGCGGCGAAAGGCGTGTTGCTCTTTCCCGACAACCAGGAGTCGCGCATCATGCCTATAGGCGAGGTGGCGGAGAATTGGGCGCTCCCCGACGGGATGGTGGCATATCACGGTGTGCCCGGGCTTCCCGGACCGCAACAGCTCCACTCATCGCCCGGAAATCTCGGCGTGAGCGCGATGGTCGACCAGCAGTTGAAGCTGATATCGGAGGTGTCGGGAGTGACAGGCGCGCTCCGCGGATTCAACTCTACGGGCGACGGCTCGGCACAGCTTTACCGCGAGCGTCACGACAGCGCGCTCGTGGCGCTATCCGACATCTTCGACTCGTTTGATTCATTTATCGCGGCACGCGACAGAAAATTATCATCGTTTGACTCATGAAAGCATCATTCATGTTACTCTTCGTCCTCATGCTCATTGGAGGAAACGCGGCATGTACACGCACTGTCTACACCCCGGTCGAGTCAACCGCCTCCGACTCGCTCTACCGCTCCACGGCACGCCACGACACCATCTTTATGCTCGACAGCGTGAGAGTGGAGGTAAAAGGCGATTCGGTGAAAGAGACGCGACAGCGCACTCTCTACCGCACGGTAACGCTTACCGACACAGTAAGGGAAGTGAGCGTCGACACGGTGAGAATCACCATCCCGCCGCAACGCGAAAAGGGAGACGCCTCGCGATGGCGTCTCCCCGTTATAATTGCCGTGACACTGCTGGCGTGTCTCGTAGCTGTCAGAAAGATTACAAGAGGTTGATTCCGGCTTTCTTGCACTCTTCAACCTGGTCTTCCGGCCAGATTGACGCCTGCACCTCGCCGATATGTGCCTTCTGGAGAAGGAACATGCAGAGTCGGCTCTGTCCGATACCGCCTCCGATAGAGTAAGGCAGCTCACCGTTGAGCAACGCCTTATGGAAGGCAAGTCCGGCGCGCTCCTCACATCCGCGTATTTCAAGCTGCTTCTTCAGCGACTCCGGGCTGACACGGATACCCATCGACGAGAGTTCAAACGGCGCATCGAGCACATTGCTCCAGAATATCAGGTCGCCGTTAAGACCGGTATAGCCGTCGGAGTTGGGTGTAATCCAGTCATCGTAGTCAGGCGCGCGACCGTCATGAGGCTCGCCGTTGCCGAGCGGGGCGCCGATACCGATAAGGAATATCGCCCCGTATTTTTTCGCCGCCTTTGCCTCGCGTTCACGTGGCGACAAGTCGGGATACTCTTTTTCAAGTTCCTCCGTATGCACGAAGGTCAGCTTCTCCGGAAGCACCGGCGTGATATGGGGGAACTGCTTGTAGATACGCCTTTCTATTTCGCGCACCACCCCATAGATTTTTTCGGCGGTCGCCTTCAGATAGTCGAGGTTGCGGTCCTCGGGGTTGATGGTCTTCTCCCAGTCCCACTGGTCGACATAAAGCGAATGAAGATTATCGAGATCCTCGAAAGTGCGTATCGCGTTCATGTCGGTGTAGAGTCCGTAGCCGGGGGCTATGCCGTAAGCGCCGAGCTTGGCGCGTTTCCACTTAGCGAGAGAGTGAACCACTTCGGCACGTTTTCCTCCCATTGCATCGATATTGAACGATACGGCATGCTCCACGCCGTTAAGGTCGTCGTTAAGACCTGTGCCGGCAAGCACGAATAACGGAGCGGTGACGCGTCGCAGGTTTAGCGCCGACGCAAGTTCTGTCTGAAAACCCTCTTTGATAGCCTTGATGGCTATTTCTGTTGTCTCCGGAAGCAGTTTCTGCTTGTAACGGGGAGGAATGATAAGTGCCATAGTTTTGTCATTATGTAGTTAAAACATCGCAAAGTTAAGCATAAATTTTAATTTCGCAAATATTTCAATACATTTTGTAAAATATTTTCTTTCTACACCTATCATCGTGTCATATTAATCATATATATCATATCAGACTGTCAAAATAATCCCGCCACGCCCGGCTTATCAATTCATCACCTATTAATGAACAAACTATCCGACCCGTTATACTCATTTTACCTATATTTGCACTATCAAAAAACATTTACACATCATTATGACCAAAATCCTGAATCTAATTTATGCCATAGCGTTGATGCTTGTCGTGAACGCATGTGCAAATGCCGATGCATCGGCTCCCCGCTCGGCTAATTTCGACGAGGGCTGGAAATTTAACCTCGGCGATTCGGCGGCATACTCGCAGCCCGATTTCAACGACTCCTCATGGCGCAGCCTCAACCTCCCCCACGACTGGGCGATTGAAGGCGACTTCAGTAAAGAAAATCCCTCCGGCACCGGCGGTGGCGCGCTTCCCGGCGGCATCGGGTGGTACCGCAAGACATTCACCGTCCCCGGCTACAAGGAGGGCGAAAAAGTGTATATCGACTTTGACGGCGCCTACATGAACACAACCGTCTACATCAACGGTCACGAACTCGGCACCCGTCCCTACGGCTACGCCTCGTTCAGCTACGACATCACCCCCTGGCTCAAGGAGGGCGACAACGTGATCGCCGTTAAAGTCGATAATTCCGACCAGCCCAACTCGCGCTGGTACTCCGGCTGCGGTATCTACCGTCACGTGTGGCTCCGCAAGCTCGACGCAATACATGTGGCTCAGTGGGGCACATACGTGACAACATCCGACATCACTCCCGACAGCGCAACAGTAAACATCGCCACTACCGTCGACAACACATCGGCAACCGATGCCGAGGTGACGCTTACCACACGCGTCATCGACCCGCAGGGCAAAGTGGCGGCGACAGTGACAGCCAGCGACAATATCGCGGCAGGAAAGTCAGCTACCGTCAACCAGTCGGCACGTGTCGCCGACCCGCAGCTATGGTCGCTCGACAATCCGGCTCTGTACTCTGTCGTGACTGATGTGGCTGTAGGCGGAAAGACTGTCGACACCTATCAGACCACCACAGGCATACGCACTATCGAGTTTACCGCCGACAAGGGATTTTTCCTCAACGGCGAGCAGGTGAAAATCAACGGTGTGTGTATGCACCATGACCTCGGAGCCCTCGGAGCCGCCGTCAATACCCGCGCCATACGCCGCCAGCTTGAGATACTTCAGGAGATGGGCGTGAACGCTTACCGCGCATCCCACAACCCGCCCGCACCAGAGGCACTCGCCCTCTGCGACAGCATGGGCATACTGGTGATGGACGAGGCATTTGACATGTGGCGCAAGCGCAAAACCGAACGTGACTATGCCCGTTTCTTCGACGAATGGCACGAGCGCGACCTCACCGACCTCGTGACGCGCGACCGCAACCATCCCTCAATCATCATGTGGAGCATCGGCAACGAAGTGCTTGAGCAGTGGAGCGATGCCGCCGCCGACACCCTCTCGCTTGAAGAAGCTAACCTCATCCTCAACTTCGGTCACGGCGCCGACAAACTCGCCAAGGATGGCGACGAGATGTCGGTCAACTCCCTCCTCACCGTAAAACTCGCCGACATCGTGAAACAGCTCGACCCGACACGCCCCGTGACAGCCGGAATGAACGAGCCTAACCCCGGCAACCACCTCATCAAGTCTGGTGCGCTCGATGTAATCGGACTCAACTACCACGACAAGTGGTATGACGATGCCGAAAAAAATTATCCCGGCAAACCGCTCCTCGGCTCCGAGACAGTGTCGGCACTCATGACCCGTGGCTACTACAAGAATCCGAGCGACTCCATCATCATCGCCCCGAAACGCTGGGACATCCCTTACGAGGACCCGTCGTTTGCCTGCTCGGCTTATGACAACGAGCATGTGCCCTGGGGCACAACCCACGAAAACTCGCTGCGCCGCATGAAAGACGACCGTGTCATGGGACAGTTCATCTGGACCGGATTTGACTATCTCGGCGAGCCTACCCCTTACGGATGGCCCGCGCGCAGCTCATATTTCGGCATAGTCGACCTCGCCGGTTTCCCAAAGGATGTCTACTACATGTATCAGAGCGAGTGGCGTCCCGACAAGACCGTGTTGCACCTCTTCCCTCACTGGAACTGGACACCCGGACAGACCGTCGACCTCTTTGCCTATTACAACAATGCCGACGAAGTGGAGCTGTTTGTCAACGGCAAGTCGCAGGGAGTGCGCTCGAAGGGCGACGGCGAGTACCACGTAATGTGGCGCGTACCCTTTGAACCCGGCACTATAAAGGCAGTGAGCCGCAAAGCCGGCAAGACTGTAGCCGAGCAGGTAATCAATACCGCCGGCGAACCCGCACAGATACGCCTCACACCCGACCGCGCGACTATAGCCGCCGACGGCAACGACCTCAGTTTCGTCACTGTCGAGATACTTGACAGCGATGGCAACCTCTGCCCGACCGCCGTCAACGAAGTGACATTCACCGTCGAAGGTGCCGGACAAAACGAAGGTGTCGACAACGGTAACCCTATATCGCTTGAGCGTTTCAAGGCTGACAGCCGTAAGGCGATGGCAGGCAAGGCACTTCTAATCGTTCGCAATAACGGCAAGAAGGGCGACATAAATGTCAAAGCCGTGTCACCGGGGCTTTCCGATGCCGCAGTCACCCTCAAAGCAAAATAACACACTCTCCGACATCTCTCTGTCATAGTCAGCGGGCGCCCCTAAAAAGGCGCCCGCAAATGTTAAATACGCCAATAGATTTCTCACTTCATTGTATTTAACTTATTTTTGCAATGTTATGCTTAAAATCTATTACCTCCTGCTACTGCTCTGTGCGGCACTCTCGGCAAACGCTATCGGCGTACACTTTGCCAAGGCGTTCAACGAGCCGTCGTCGCGCAATGCAAAGACGTGGGACATCTCCACGGCAGGAGGTGACTACGTATTTTTCGCCACACAGGAAGCGATGTATGCCTACAACGGCAATGACTGGAAGGCATTTTCGCTCAACAACGGCACCGACTTGCGCTCGGTCCATGTGTCGCTCACTGAAGGGAGGGTGTATGCGGGAGGTATCAACGAATTCGGATATTTTGAGCCGGGCATTGACGGCAGCCTCACCTACACATGTCTTAGCGACAGCACTATTCACAGGCGCGAGCTGGGTAATATCTGGGGCATCTACGAAAAAGACCATATAATCTACGTGCAGGGCGACCATAACGTGATGAAATACTCGCAAGAGGGCAACCGCGCGGTCATGATGACCGACAGCTGCAAGCTCGATTGCTCGGCGATGATTAACGGGACACTCTATCTCGGCACCGACCGCGGACTTAAATTTGTCGCCGGCGACGACATATTCACCGCTCCGGGAGCCGACCTGCTGAAAGGCAAGCGAATACGCGGCATACTCCCCTCCCTCGACGGTATCATAATCGTGACAGCAACAGAGGGAGTGTTTCTATACAATCGCAAGTCGCTCAAAAGACTCGACAAGCTCGACAGAGAGCTTGCTCGTACAGGCGAACTCTTTTGTGCGGCAATCAACGGCAACCGCCTCGCCCTCGGAAGCATCCACAATGGCGTTAAGGTAATTGACCTTGACACAGGACTCACACAACTCTACAACGAAAACAACGGACTGCAAAACAATACCGTGCTGTCGCTTGCTTTTGACGAGCGCGGCGACCTCTGGGCGGGGCTTGACCGAGGTATCGAAAAAATCATGCTTGAAATGCCCGCTACCACGTTCAGCAACGGCAATCTGCCCATCGGAGCCGGATATGTCACGGAAATCATGGGCGACAAGATGTATCTCGGCACTAACCGCGGGCTCTACACGGTCAACTATCCCCCTGTCCCGGAAAACGGGCTGTTATCATTTACTCCCGTAAACGGTACCACGGGACAAGTGTGGGGATTACGCAATATCGACGGGGAGATAATCTGTTCCCACGACAGGGGTACATTTGTGATTAATGGCGCCTCGGCACGAAATATCGACGGTATATGCGGCTCCTGGGACTGCAAGCTGATGCCCGACGGCAGCGGACGCGCGATTGTCGGTGCCTACGACGGTTTCTACATCATCGCAAAACATGACGGACAATGGACAATGACCGCAAAACTGCAAGGCTACGACGGATGTCCAAACAATTTTGTATTGACAAGCCCATCCGAGATATGGGCTTCAGCCGGAGCCGACGGAGTGAGCCGTCTCACCATCGACCCTGCGGCAATGAAAGTAATTGAAGAAAAGAGATTTGTGGTGACAGCCGACAGTGTGTCGCTGACGAAAGATGTAAATATAAGCCTTATCGACGGCAACGTATATTTCGCGACCTCAGCAGGCATATACATCTATAATCTGAAGACCGGCGCTATCGAGCCTGACGATGAAATGAACGAGATACTCGGAGGTAAAAAACATTTCCGGCGCCTGAAAAAAGATAGGGGGGGAAACATATATGCACTGACTTCCAAAGAGATACTGCGGTTTGACCCGCATGGAGGTAATTCCGTGGTAGCACGTATGCCTCTCTTCGGATATTTCCCCGCACCCATGCATGAGGGCGACCTGCTCTATTTCATCAATGACTCCACGGTGATATTTCCCGGTTATAACGGCTATACATTTTTCAATTTCTCACATCCGGGACGCGACATCAACCTTAAACTGCATCCGGCGCGTATCAACGAGGTAAGCGTCACCACCCCCTTCCGATTCCCTGCTGTATGCCGCCAACTTCACGTGCCGACGCGAAAAAATCACCATCAACTATGCCCAAAACTCACTCCGTATAAGCTATGGTATAGCCGACGATGCCAGGAGCGGACTTGTCAGCTTCAGCTACCGCCTCAGTGGCGAGGAATGGAGCACCCCCACACCTGCCACTGTCAAGGAATACACCAACCTGAAAGAAGGCAGATACCGCTTTGAAATCAAGGCGACCACTATCGACGGCACTGTCGACACCGACAGCATCGAGTTCACAATTCTCCCACCATGGTACAAGAGCCGCCTCGCAATCGCCATATACGTGGCTTTGGCGATGATACTCATAGTCGCCCTTATCAAAGTCGAGCGTCACCTGCTCTCGGTCAAAGAGCGCAGGGTTGTAAGAGAAAAAGACCGTGAACTTGCGCAGCGTCAAGCCGACTTTGAAAAAGAGGCGCAGATGAAAGACCGCAAAATCATGGAGCTTGAGAAAGAGAAGCTCCACTCCGAGCTGCAGCACAAGTCGCAGGAGATGGCAAACGCCATGGCAAGCATAGCCAGCAAAAACGAAACCCTCATCAATGTCAAGCAGGAGTTGCGTAACATCTACGGGAAACTCAATCCCGGCTCGGAACAGCGCAAGGCGATACTCGCGCTGCAAAATTCCATCGACGTGTCACTGCAGTCCGACGATGTGATGAAGCGTTTCGAGGATGAATTTGACCTTGTACATAACGATTTCATGAAAAACCTGCGGTCGCGCTATCCCGACCTTTCAAATAATGAGGTGCTACTCTGCGCATACATAAAAATGAATCTTTCCACCAAGGAAATCGCCCCCCTTATGAACATCTCGGTACGCGGAATGGAGACCATGCGCTACCGCATCAGAAAGAAATTCAATCTTGAACGCGAAGAAAGCCTTCAGGAATTTTTAGCAAAAAACAATTAAGTGTAGACGTAACACTTAACTTTTATAAAAATCCAATCCATCATAAGTTACGTTTTAATGACGTAATTTTGACGTATTAAAATTAGAGCTTTGACGTAATCGTGAATGGTCAAAAACCTTAAATAAAAATTTTTCACCCGATACTTTTGCGGAAAATTCAACCAACCGTTATCATGAAAATAACAAAATCTTATTTCCTTACATCACTGTTACTGACCGCATCATTTTTCAGCTGCGGCAGCAGTTCAAACGATGAGCCGAAGCCGTCGAATCCATCCGACAATCCGGCGACAATCACCATCAATCCCGCCGACATGGAGATTGGTGCCGATGCTCAGACCGTAGTAATTAATATAAAAGCCGATTCCGACTGGAGCATCGCAACCTCAGCCGACTGGTGTACGCTCTTCCCGACAGGAGGAGTGAAAAACATCGACACCGAGATAAAGGTGACCGTCGGTGCAAACGCCGGAATTGACACCCGTACAGCCGAGTTAGTGGTGACAACCGCCAACCGTGCCACAAAAAGCTTTACCCTCACCCAGACGGCAAAACCGTCAGTGATACTGTCAACGAAAGCACTCACTTTCGGCGCACAGCAGTCATCGGCATCGGTCAATGTCACCTCCAATGTGGCATGGACAGCGACATCATCGGAAGCATGGTGTCACGTCACAGCCGCCAACAATGACGCGCTTACCGTGACCTGTGATAAAAACGAAGGTGCATCCACCCGCAAAGCCGTCGTCACAATCAGCTATACCGGAGGGTCAGCCGAGCTGGAGATTTCACAGCTTAGCGATGAAATCGTAACACCCGAGGGTTACACACTTGTATGGAACGACGAATTCAACGACCCTGCACTGACTATGCCCGACGAGTCAAAATGGTGGTATGAAGTATGGGACCCGGGTCGTGTCAACAATGAGCTTCAGCGCTACATAAAAGGCAAGCGCGATGGTGTCGTCACGGCTGAAGTCGCCGAGGGAATGTTGAAAATCCATGCCGTAAAGGTAGGCAACGAAGTATGGTCGGCACGTATCAATACCTCAACCTACTGGACTTACGGCTACTTTGAAGCCCGTCTTAAGCTGCCGAAAGGCAAAGGCACATGGCCGGCATTCTGGATGATGCCTCAGACAGGTGGCGACAATTGGCCTGCATGTGGCGAGATTGACATCATGGAAGAAGTAGGCGTCAACCCTAACCGCACCTCATCTTCAATCCATTGCACAGCCTATAACCACACAATAGGCACACAAAAGACCAATGAAGTCCTGACTCCCGGAGCTGAAGACGAGTTGCATGTCTATGCACTCGAATGGACAGAGGATTATATCAAGACCTACGTAGACGGCAAACTGCTGCTCAACTTCCCCAATGACCATGCCGGTGACCCGAAAACATGGCCTTTCAACAAGAATTTCGGTCTGAAGCTTAATCTTGCCTGGGGTGGCGACTGGGGCGGCATGAACGGCGTGGATGAAAGCGCGCTGCCTGCTACCTACGAAATTGACTATGTAAGAGTATTTCAGAAGAACTAACCATCATTTATCATCATGAACAGCATTACCAGACTTATGCTTGCCGGAGCAAGCGTAATCGGCATTACTGCTCTGCTTGCCGGATGCAGCGGCACAGGTGACAAAAACCTGTATAAAGATGCCACCCGACCTGTGGAAGAAAGAGTAGAAAACCTCCTGTCTCAGATGACGCTTGACGAAAAAATCGGTCAGCTCAATCAGCGGAGCATGTGGGGAGGCGATGACGCGCTCGCCCTTTTCACCGAACAGATTACCGCCGGCAATATAGGCTCGTTGCTCAACGTGCCTTCGGCTGCCGATGCCGACAGCATGCAGCGTGTCTCCATGAACCGCTCGCGTCTCGGCATTCCCCTCCTCATATCTCGCGATGTGATTCACGGCTACAAGACCATTTTCCCGATACCGCTCGGACAGGCTGCGACCTTTGACACAACTGTAGTGGAGCAAGGAGCGCGAATCGCCGCCGTCGAGGCGTCAAGCGACGGCATCCGCTGGACCTTCGCCCCGATGATCGACATAGCCCGCGACCCGCGCTGGGGACGCATCGCCGAAGGCTGCGGCGAGGATGTATATCTCACCAGCCTCATGTCACGCGCCATGGTAAGAGGTTTTCAGGGTGAAGACCTCACCGACCCGACCTCTATGGCGGCATGTGCCAAGCATTTTGTAGGATATGGAGCCAGCGAATCGGGCCGTGACTACAATTCCACTTTCATTCCCGAGCGTCTTCTCCGCAACGTCTATTTGCCTCCTTTCGAGGAAGCATGCAAGGCGGGATGCCTCACTTACATGTCATCGTTCAACGACAATGACGGAGTGCCGGCGTCGGGCAACAAGTTTGTGCTCACCGACATACTCCGTGGCGAATGGGGCTTCAAAGGCTTCGTCGTCTCTGACTGGGCAAGCGTAGGCGAGATGGTCAACCACGGTTTCTGCGCCGACAACAAAGAAGCGGCAATGAAAGGCTTCAACGCCGGCGTAGACATGGAGATGGAGAGCGGCACCTATATCGCCCATATCAAGGAACTTATCGACGAGGGCAAAATCAGCATGGCTGACATCGACCGTTCCGTCGCCAACATACTACGCGTGAAATTCATGCTCGGACTCTTCGACAACCCCTATGTCGTGACCCCGCAGGAAGTGAAATATTGCGACGAGCATCTTGCCGCCGCAAAAGAGGCTGCCGTCAAGAGCGCGATACTTCTCAAAAACGACAATGACGTGCTTCCGCTATCTTCGGGAGTAAAACGAATACTCCTCACCGGCCCGCTCGCCGACGCGCATCATGACCAGATGGGCACATGGGTGTTTGACGGCGAAAAAGACCGCACTGTCACCCTTCTTGACGCGCTCCGCAACGAGTACGGCGATGACGTGACCGTAGTCTATGAGCCCGCACTCGGTTACAGCCGTGACAAGAACGAGGCAGGTATATCCCGCGCTGTAAACGCAGCGCGCGGTGTCGACGCCGTCATCGCTGTCGTGGGTGAGGAATCAATCCTTTCCGGCGAGGCTCACTGTCTTGCCGACCTCAATCTTGTTGGCGCACAGGGCAAACTTATCGAAGCCCTTTCACGTACCGGCAAACCGCTTGTTACCGTGGTAATGGCAGGTCGACCGCTCACAATCAAGAAGCAGCTTGACGAGTCTGACGCACTTCTCTACTCATTCCATCCCGGCACTATGGGAGGTCCGGCACTTGCCGACCTTATTTTCGGCAAGGAAAGCCCGAGCGGCAAGACTCCGGTCACCTTCCCCGCCGCAATAGGTCAGATACCCATCTATTACAGCAAGAATGCCGGCAGCCGTCCCGCCCACGGCACGGAAACCCTTATCGACGACATACCCCAGGAAGGAGGACAGACATCACTCGGCAACACATCCTACTGGCTTGATGCCGGGTTCGGTCCGCTCTTCCCCTTCGGCTACGGTCTTTCCTACGGCAAATTTGACTATGCAGATATCTCCATCGATAAAAACGCCTATACAAAGGATGACTGCATAACCGCAAGCGCAACCCTCACCAACAGCGGCAAGCACAAGGCTACGGAGGTAGCACAGCTATATATCCGCGATCATGCCGGATCGGTCACCCGCCCCGTCAAGGAGCTGAAAGGATTCAAGCGCGTCACGCTTGCTCCCGGCGAGTCCGCCACCGTCACTTTCAACCTTCCCGTCAGCGACCTCGCTTTCTATGGAGCCGACATGACCAAGAAAGTCGAGCCGGGCGACTTCACCCTCTGGATAGGCGGCGACAGCGACTGCGCGCTTTCCACACCCTTCACCGTTGAATAATCAACCAAATAAACAAACCAATAATTACCTAAAACCATGATGCAATGAAAAAATTGTCATTATTTCTGATTTCGATATTGACAGTCCTCTGCGCCAATGCAAAGGATATCAATGTCACAGGTACAGTAACAGCTGCGTCTGACGGCGAGCCGCTCATCGGCGCGACCGTAATGGTCAAAGGCACCTCCAACGGTGTATCGACCGACATAGACGGCGGCTTCGCCCTCACCGCCCCTGAAGGCTCGGTAATCGAGTTCAAATATGTGGGCTACAAGCAGCAGTCAGTCAAGGTGACCGACTCCACTCCGCTCAACATCGTGCTTCACGAAGATGCGACCATGCTTGACGAAGTTGTTGCCGTAGGTTACGGCACACAGCGCAAGAGCGTGGTCACCGCCGCCATCTCAAAAATCGACGATGAAAAACTATCGCTTACCGCACCGGTGCGTATGGACAATGCCCTCAAGGGTCTTACCTCCGGTGTCACCGTCACCTCATCGTCAGGTCAGCCCGGAGCTGCCGCACGTGTAAGAGTGCGCGGTATCGGCACAATCAACAATTCCGACCCTCTCTACATCGTTGACGGTATGCCTATCGAAGGCGGTCTCGACTACCTCAACCCCAGCGATATCCAGTCAATCGAGGTGCTGAAAGACGCCGCTTCGGGCGCTGTCTACGGTGCCCGTGCTGCCAACGGTGTAATCCTTGTCACCACCAAGAGCGGAAGCAAAGGCAGAACCAACATCACCTACGACTTCTCTTACGGATGGCAGACCGCATGGAAACACCGCGACGTGCTCAACGCCACCGAATATGCCGTCATGATGAATGAAGGCTCGCTCAACGCCGGTATCGCCGCACCCTACGCCGACCCCTATTCCTACGGCGAAGGATTTGACTGGCAGGATGCAGTGTTCAATGACAACGCCCCCGTGATGAACCATCAGGTAAGCATAAGCGGCGCATCGGAGAAGGTAAACTACTTCCTGTCGCTCGGCTACTACACCCAGGAAGGTATAATCGGCGGAAACTTCGACCGCTCCAACTATCAGCGTCTCACACTCCGCAGCAACAACACCTACACCGTGTTTGACGAGTCAAAGAACCGCAACTTCCTCAACAACCTCAAAGTCACTGTCAATGCTTCTTACGCCCGCGTAAAGAGCAAAGGCATCGAGACCAACTCCACCTGGGGCTCTCCGCTCGGCTCGGCGCTCTCAATCTCCCCGATACTTACCCCCTATCTTGAAGGCGACCTCGCAAAGCAGCAGCTTGACTACTATAAGGACAATGTAAATTATGTGCCTCTTTACGGAGCCAACGGCCTTCTTCTGACAAATCCCGAAGTGTTCGGCAGCTATCAGGAAATGGCAAACCCCATCGCCAATATGTCACTCCCCGGCGACAAAGGATGGAGCCACAAGTTTGTAGGCAACTTCATCGGCGAACTCCAAATCTGGGACAACCTTAAATACCGCATCAGCTACGGCGCCGACCTCTCATTCTGGGGTAACGACGGCTATACCAGGGAATATTATCTACGCTCGGGCGCAAGCCAGACATTCTCATCGGCTTACTCGTCAAAAAGCCAGGGTACAGTATGGCAGCTTGAAAACATCCTCAGCTACGACAAGCGCATAGGCGACCACAACTTCTCGATACTCCTCGGTCAGTCGGCAAAGCAGAGCAGCGGCTCATACCTCTCCGGCGCCCGCAACCACATCATCGACTATAACCGTCCCTATATCGACGCATCAACCGGTCAAGCAGCCGAAGGCGACCAAAGTTCATCGGGCGCGCCCAACGCCAAGGCAAAACTCGCCTCACTCTTCGCCCGTGTAAGCTATGACTACGATGCCCGCTATATGGTACAGGCTACCATACGCCGCGACGGTTCAAGCCGCTTCGGTTCCAACAACCACTGGGCTACATTCCCCTCATTCTCTCTCGGATGGAACATCCAGAACGAGCCTTACATGAAAGATATCTTCCCCGAATGGTGGAACAATGCCAAGGTTCGCTTCTCCTGGGGTAAGAACGGTAACGAGAATATAGGCGACTTCCTTTACATCGCCCTCGCAAGTTCCGGCAACAACGCCATCTTCGGCCGTGACGAGACAGTGGTCAACGGCGTGAAGGCATCCATCCTCCCCAACAAGAATCTCCGCTGGGAAGAGTCTACCCAGACCGACGTGGGTATCGACCTCGGCTTCCTCAACAACGCCCTTACATTCAGTGTCGACTACTACAACAAGCGCACCGACGGCATGCTGATGAACATGCAGGTACCCGCCTATGTAGGCGAGTCGGTCCCCGTGGGCAATGTCGGCAAGATGGAAAACTCCGGTGTGGAAATGGAGCTCAACTATAATCTTGCAGTAGGCGACTGGACATTCGGCGTAGGAGGCAACCTCACCTATCTCAAGAACAAACTTATCGACTATGGTAATTCAGAAGGATGGGCAAACCTTGACTCTTTCCAGGGCACAGGCGCCATCACCCGCGCACAGAACGGACTCCCCTTCCCCTTCTTCTACGGTTTCAAGACCGACGGCATCATCCAGAACCAGGCTGAAGCCGATGCATACAACGCCAAATACACCGGCGGTTACTTCACCGACGCGGTACCGGGCGACGTACGCTTTGTGGATACGGACGGTGACGGTCAGCTCACCGAAAATGACCGTACAAAAATCGGTAAGGGCATGCCCGACTGGACCTATGGCTTCAATGTCAACGTACAATGGAAAGGGATAGCACTCAGCGCGATGTTCCAGGGCACTGCAGGCAACGACATCTTCGACGCAACCCGCCGTATCGACGCCGTAGCCTCCAACCTCCCCTCATGGATGCTCGGACGCTGGACCGGTGAAGGCACTTCCAACCGCATACCTCGCTATGTACGCGGCGACGGCAGAAACTGGGTGTCATCCGACCTCCTTATCTACGACGGCGACTACATGCGCCTGAAAAACATAATGTTGAGCTACACTCTTCCGCGCCAGTTAACCCGCAAGGTCGCAGTGGAAAACTTCCGCGTCTACGTATCAGCCGAGAATCTCTTCACCTGGACCAAGTATCACGGATTTGACCCCGAAATCTCATCGGGCGGCAGATCACTCGGCATCGACTACGGTGTGTACCCGCAGCCGCGTGTATGGACAGTAGGCTTCAACATTCAATTCTAATCATCGCTAAAATCATGAATAATAAGATGAAAAACTATAAATATATCGCGTCAGCACTGTTTACCGCAGCACTGACCCTCACCGGATGTTCCGACTCGTTTCTTGATGTGAAGTCGCCTACTCAGACCACCATCGACGAGTATTTCACCACCGACGCCCATATCGCCGAGGCTGTCGTGGCGGCATACGACCCCCTGCACTGGCCCGACTGGGCAATGGATGAATACAATCCCGTCAACATCATGAGCGACATCATGGCTGATGACTTCTGGATCGGCGGTTCGGACAAGACCGACAACGCCAACTGGCACTACATGATGAACTTCGAAGCGCGCCCCAATGCTGTAATCTCAGGTCTGTGGACCGATGCCTACAGCGGTATCAAGCGTTGCAACGACGTGATGGGTTACATGGCAAACGGCATACCCGACATGTCACAGAAGAATCACGACTACTACGAGGCACAAGTAAGGACTCTCCGCGTGTTCTATTACAACTGGCTGTGGAAATTCTGGGGCAACGTGGTCTATTTCGAGACCAACTTTGAAGGCGCACCCTATCTCGGCACACAATATACCGCCGACGAGGTGTACGACTTCATGATCGCCGACCTCGAAAAGGCAATCGCCCTCGACGCACTCCCCATGACCGAGACCGATGCCAACCTCGGTCGCGTGACCAAGGCGATGGCATACATGCTCTACGCCGAAATCGTGATGTATCAGAACGACGAGGAACGCTATCCTACCGCCCTCAAATACATGACCGAAATCATCAACGAGCCTGACTACGACCTCAACCCCGACTACGCCAACATCTTCAAGGAGGATGGCGAATGGACCTCCGAATCGATATTTGAGGTAAACTACAAGGATGACAACGCGATACGCGACTGGGGTTCGCCCCTTGCGGCAGGCGGTACAGTGCTTCCCACCCTTCTCAGCCCGAATAACTGGCCGGGCGGTACCGACGGACATGACGGCGGCTGGGGCTTCTGCCCGGTACGTCAGGAAACCTACGACCGCTATGAGGAAGGCGACACACGCCGTGACGCTACCTGCTGGAACGCCGGAGCCGTGGGCGCAAGCTATAACAAGCGTTATCAGGACACCGGTTTCTTCCTCGAGAAATATGTGGCACTCACCGGCAACAACGCCGACCAGAAAGCTTCTCCCGAACTTAACTGGAACAACAATCTCCGCATATACCGCTACTCAGAGACTCTGCTCAACGCAGCCGAGCTGATACTCCGCGGAGCCGGCGCCGGAAGCGCGCAGGATTATCTCGACAAGGTGCGCAGTCGTGCAGGCGTAGCCTCGATACCCGCCACTCTCGACAATGTAATCGAGGAGCGTCACCTTGAATTTGTAGGCGAAGGCAAGCGTTACTGGGACCTTATCCGCACAGGCAAGGCTGCCACAGTACTCGTGCCCGACCAGTACGGCTACCGTACAAACACATGGAGCGAGTCGAAGAAATATCTGCCGATACCGCAGAGCGAAATCGACAAGGCTCAAGGCACACTCAAACAGAACAACTACTAAAAATCAATATCAAGAAAATCGCATAAGATGAAAAAGATATTCAACAGCATAATTTCGCTCGGCTTACTGCTCGGACTCAGCCTTACGGGCTGCTCCCCCGACAAGTTTGACACAGTCGACCCCAATGCCATCCCGGAGGCAAGCGACATCAACGTGACAGTGACCGTTGACCAGGAGACCAACGAGTACACGCTCACCCTCAACAATCCCGGATATTACCCGGTGTGGACAATCCACACAAGCGACACCAAGCAGGATATCTCCACGCGCCCGGTGTGCAAAGGCATCATCACTGTAGCCGGCACATACCAGGTTGAAGTGAGGATGGGTAACCGCAACGGTATCTCAAAAGGCTCGAAGGTAGTGGAGATAAATATCGAGAACACTCTCGTGGATTATGCTCCCTACATGCGCCGACTCACCAACGGCGACAGCAAGACATGGATGTTTGCCGCCGACCTGCAGGGTCACCTCGGATGCGGACCGTCGGGAACCGACGGGCTGGAATGGTGGAGTGCCGAACCCCACAACAAAGAGGGTGTGGGCATGTATGAAAACCGCTTCATCTTCGCTGAAAACGGCGGCACGTCATCGGGCAAGTACACCTACGACCCCGGCACAAGCGGCACAATCTACGTGAACACCGGCATCACATCGCTTCCCCCTTACTCCGACACCAATCCCAATGACGGCGTGGACTTCTCGGCGCCCGCGCAACTTAACGAGACCACGTTCCAGCTTGTGACCGAAGGCACCGACATGTTCCTCGTGTTCCCCAAAGGCACCCTGCTCGGCTACCTGCCTTTCACCGAGGCTTACGACAACCCGAAGTTCAAGGTACACTCGATTACCAACGACAATATCGAGCTGTCAATCGACAACGGCAATATCGCATGGCACTACATACTTGGTCTTGAAGGCGAACCGGCGTTCAACGGATTCAAGTATGACAGCGAGTTCAACATGTGGCGCACAGCCAACGTGACCCTCGGCAGCTTCTACTATGCTCCCGGATGGGCACAGATTGCCGATCCCGAGTACACCGTGACCGACAAAGGGTATACCGTGACTCTCCCGGCAGCCACCACCGACCAATGGCAGGCACAGATGCCGCTTATCACCGACATCGCCGTCAATGCAGCCACCAACTATGACTTCTCCGTGATACTCAACTCATCGACCGACCATCCGGGCGTGACAGTGAAACTCACCCAGGACGGCGACGACGGCAACTTCCTCTTTGAGGAAAGAGTCGAGTTGAAAGCTTACGAAGATTTCATATTCTACAAGTCTGACCTGCCCGGTATCGACGCTCCCGCACTCAAGCTCGTGCTTGACTTCGGAGGCAATGCCGAGAACACCGAAATCACCATCAGCAACATCGTGCTCAAGGACCATGCCAACGATGACGGCACCGTGCTTCCGCCCGACGAGCCGGAAGAACCTGAAGCTCCCGTGACATGGGTTGACGACGCTAACCTCTGGACCGCCGCCACTTACACTACCGAGTTCTGGTATGCCCCCGGATGGGCGCAGATAGCCGACCCGGAGTTTGTCGAGAGCGGCAAGGATTTCACCGTCACCTTCCCGACGGCAACCACCGACCAATGGCAGGCACAGGTGAAACTCCACTCCGACATCACCACATCGGCTGAGAAGCAGTATGACTTCCGCATAGTCATGAACTCCACAACCGATATTGCCGGCGCGACAGTGAAACTGGTACTCTCCGGAGGCGGCGACAACGACAATGTATATTACATGGCTGAAAGAGTTCCCCTCACCGCTTACGACGACTGCGAGTTTAAGTGGGTCAACATGCCGGGTATCGACATGGACAAGGTGAGCCTCGTGCTTGACTTCGGCGGCTGCGGCGACAACACGGTAGTCAATGTGTCGAAGATTCATCTGCAGGAACATCACGAATAACAGCAAAGTACAATTTTCAAGGTAAAAAGAGTCTCCTGTCAAGGAGGGAATTAGTTTAGGTTTATTTCACGGGGCTGTGCCATTTCAATCGGGCACGGCCCCTTTCATATCTATCCCTCCATTTTTAACAATCAGGCAGAACAGTTGACCCGATGAAATTTGTTATTATGACAAAACGGTCAACTATCTGTTTATGAGAGCTACGTATAAGATATTAGTGATGATGATATTCGCGCTCGCCCCTTTCGCTAAGGGGTGGGCACAGATGCCCATCAAGATATATGTGGCACCGCAGGTAGCTCCCGACTCCGCCGACATCGCGTATTACGGCAAGGAACATTTCTGGCGCGCGGCGGGTGAGGTGTTCGGTTTCAATATCGGTCTATGGGCGTTTGACCGCTATGTTCAGAAAGGTGATTTCGCCTATATATCATTGCACACAATCAAGGAAAATTTCAAGCACGGGTTCAAGTGGGACAACGACAAGCTCGGCACCAACATGTTTGCCCATCCCTACAACGGCAACCTCTTTTTCAACGCGGCGCGCTCCAACGGCTACAATTTCTGGAAGTCGGAACTGTTTGCCATCGGCGGAAGCGCGATGTGGGAGCTGTTCATGGAGTGTGAGTACCCGTCGACCAACGATATAATCGCCACCCCTATCGGCGGCGCGGCGATCGGCGAGGTATGTTTCCGTGCTTCGGATGCGGTGCTCGATGACCGCCTTACAGGTGCGGCGCGTTTCGGGAGGGAATTTGCCGCCTTCCTGATTTCGCCTATGCGCGGTCTCACGCGAATACTCACCGGCGATGCGTGGCGTGTGCGCCCGACATCGGGGCGGCAATTCGGAACCCCGAACTTCGCTATTGAGTTTTCTCTCGGTGCGCGTATGCTTGAATTCCGTCATGAGAGATATGACGCAAGTATCGGGGCGGCGGCTGAAATCAACATCGAGTATGGCGATCGCTTCGAGGTGAAAAGCACGAAGCCCTACGACTACTTTACATTTCGCGGTTGTGTAAACATAGTAAATTCCCAACCGCTCTTAGGGCAAATCGAAATCAAGGGCCGACTGCTCGCGCGCGAGCTGCTTGAAAAGGAACGGCAACACATGAGCATCGGACTTTATCAGCACTTTGATTTCTACGATTCCGACACGATTTCCACCGTTTCGGCAAAAGTTCCTTACAAACTCGGCATTCCCGCAAGTCTCGGCTGCGGAGTGATGTTTCGCGACATCGAGCGCCATCACTGCGTGATTGATGCTTACGCCCACGCCAATGCCGTTATACTCGGCTCGGTACTGTCAGACTACTACGACGTTGATGAGCGCAACTATAATCTTGCAAGCGGATTCTCGCTCAAGGGTGGTGTCAACCTGGTATTTGACAAGCGTAAATTCTCACTTTCGCTTTCCAACGAGTATTACCGGCTGTTTACATGGAAGGGTTACCGTCGCGGCACCAATCTGGAAAACGTCGATTACCGTACACTTGATGCACAAGGCGACAAGTCGGTTGCATCGTTCAACGTGACAGAGCTGCGCGCCGACCTTCGGGTGTGGAAAAAGATGTATGCCACCTTCACATTTTCCAATTATCTGCGGTCGACCCATTACCGCGACTACCCCCACGTGCTGTCCAATTCATTCGCCCTGCGCCTGATGCTCACCTATAAGCTCTGATGTAATGAAATATGAGACATCCCGGCTATATCTTTGCAGCAAATAGCTTACCAGGCTGCTAAGAAAACCGGATGGTAAACATAATTTTGATGATTTATCAAAATTATACTATCTTTGTGGTCAGGGTATGCCTGCATAAAGAGTTATGAGACAGACCTGAACATTTTTCTTAAGGTGTTATTGAAATTATCTTCTATTATCAAACTTGGCGGTTTAATAATGCAGTGAAGATTATTAGCGATAGCACCTACACTGGATGTACATATATGCTACTGCTTGGTAACATATTGCCTGTTCGGTGTGGGGCTATTGCTTTATCTACTGCATAGGTACGCCAAGACCTGATAATAAGATAAAGCAAATACAATTCCTCACACCTTTTTTATATCTAATTAATAACGCTTTGACAGGGGAAGGAGAAGCAAAAAGAGAAAGCCATGAACAGAGCAAAAAAGTACAGATTCAGAGCATTAAGTGTGATGGCGGCGACTGCGTTGATTCTCACAAGCTGCACGTCGGATGAACCCACTCCGGAAAAACCGTCACAACCCGAGCCGGCGCCTGAAGTGCCGGGAGGGGAACCGGGCGACACAATCGCGGTAAAACTCGGATATTCGCTTAACGTGACAGAAGAGAACATCACGGCACGCTCAGCAGAAAGTCGCGCGGTTGAGGGGCGCGACCTTATCGGGGTCACTATCAGTAAAGTGAATAAAAATGAAGAGCATTGGGGACGATCTATTTCCTATGCTTTCGGAGTGTTTGACGACATCGACAAAGTAGTGTTTAAACTCGTGAAAGGCACCACCTATTGTATCCAGGTCAATTACTCTCCTGATGCAAAAGAGATCGTCTACAAGTATCCCGACGGACATTACGGGGCTCCATTCAGCAATTTCCACGGCACGACATACACCATAAACGAGCCTGAATACGCTTCGGAACAAAACGGCGACGCCGGTATCCAGCCCATGTCAAACCATTATCAGGCAACCGAGAAATATACAAGCGGCAATGACCTCACCCGTGGCAAAACACCAATCTATATGGGGCAGATAAATGAGATAAAGATTGGTGAAGAAAACTCGTCGATAGAAGTGCCTCTCGAACTCTGCCTTATGGGAATCACCCTCAAATGCAACAATTTCACGAGCGGGAAGATTGCAGTGTCATTTGACAATTTCACCACGGAATATAATCCAGGCGATGAGATGTCTACTTCCCTGCAGATTTTACCCAACTATTATGACTGGATGAATGACAGGTACTATTATGACAACCGCACAGCCAATCATCCCTACGATCGCGTGGAAGTATATTACAAACCGGATAACGAGAAGCGTTATCTTCTTGCCGCAAAGACTGTCGACTGGAAACCGGGAGTGAATTATGTGTTCAACTTCAATCTTGAAGAACGAGCCGACGGTTCATTCGGGCTGCTCCTCCCTTCCGAACAAGGTCTGGTCGATGAAGAAGCGTTCTTCGACTAAGATGCGGTCTGACTTCCGGTCGCCCGATACAAGTAAGATAATAGAGCGAGGGTGCATCAGAGTTCTGATGCACCCTCGCTTCATATAAGTAAGTTAGTGGGGATTAAGCGGTGGGATCGATTTTCTTGTAACGCGGTACAAGGAGCTTCATGATTGCCCAACCAACAAGGTAGGCAACACCGCAGATGCAGAATACCACGAAATAACCGGCAGGCTTGCCTTCATAGCTCATGAACGCCATGCGGGTCTGAGCAGCGTAGTCAAACAGCACACCTGAACCGAGGTTGATAAGGAACGAACCTATACCACCCGCCATACCGCCGATACCGATAATGGTAGCGATGGTGCTCTTGGGGAACATGTCGCCTACTACAGAGTAGATGTTGGCACTCCATGACTGGTGAGCCGCACCGGCGATACCTATGATTATAATCGGCATCCAGGGCGACAGCGAACTGAGGGGCTGCGCTGCAAGAGCCAGCAAGGGGAACACGGCGAAAATGAGCATCGCCTTCATACGTGCGGAATAGGAATCCACGGTCACGCCGCGACGTGCGGCACGGTCCATGAAGATTGTAGGCAATTTACCGCCATAGATTGACAACATGGTGATAAGATAGAGTACAAAAATCATGAGCATACCCTCGCCCGAGGAAGTGGAAAGCTTGAACACGTCAGTGATGTAGGCGGGTGTCCAGAAGAGGAAGAACCACCACACACCGTCAGTGAGGAATTTGCCGAAGAACACAGCCCATGTCTGCGGGTACTTGAAGCATTTGAAGAACGGGATAGTAGCAGTCTCGCTGTCTTCAATCTCCGCCTTTTCCTTAGCTGTTTCATCGGGAGCGTCGTCATCTTGCTCAATATAAGCAAGCTCAGCCTCGTTGACACGCGGATTTTCAGCCGGTTTCTTGTAGAGGAAAATCCAGAATCCCATCCAGACGAAACCGAGGGCACCGATGATGACAAACGCCATCTCCCAGCCGTTACCCCAGCCTATGCTCTGGAAATACTTGGCGAGCGGGCCGATGGTAAAGGGAGCAATCAACGCGCCCACAGCAGAGCCGGCATTGAAAATGGCGGTTGCAAACGCACGGTCGCGCTTCGGGAAATATTCGGCGGTAACCTTGATGGCGGCAGGGAAGTTGCCCGCCTCACCAAGAGCGAGGATAGTACGTGCGACAAGGAAGAAGTAAACCGACACGGTAGCAATGGTCACGGCGATGTCGCCTGTAGCCTGAACAAGGCCGGCGGCACTGTCAAGACCAAGATAGCCTTCAGTGGCGATACCGCAGACAGCGTGAAGACACGCACCTGCCGACCACACACCGATTGCCCAGAGATAACCCTTCTTTGTACCCATCCAGTCGATGAATCGACCGGCAAGGAGGTTAGCCACGGCATAGACGATGGAGAACACAGCCGTGATAAGACCGTAGTTGGCATCAGTCCAGTGGAACTCGGGAGAAATGAACTCTTTCCAGGTAAGCGAAAGCACCTGACGGTCCATATAGTTGACAGTCGTCGCCAGGAAGAGCAACAGACATATTGTCCAACGGAAGCTCGTCATTTTCTGATTAACGGCTGCAAGTGGAGTCGTGGTAGCCATAATCAGAATTTGAAGTAGTTTTTAGCGTTGTTGTAGCAAATGTCCTCAATCATCTGATTTACGCGCTCAGCCTCATAGCCGGTGTAAGGAATCTCGCCGTTCTCGACATCAGTACCGACAAGGTTACAGAGTGTGCGGCGGAAATATTCATGACGCGGATAAGAGAGGAATGAACGCGAGTCGGTAAGCATACCTACAAAGCGGCTGAGCAGACCGAGCAGTGAAAGAGCATTCATCTGCTTCTGCATGCCATCCTTCTGATCCAGGAACCACCAGCCTGAGCCGAACTGGATTTTTCCGGGGACTGAACCGTCCTGGAAATTGCCGAGCATGGTGGCAATCACCTCATTGGCACAAGGATTGAGGTTATAGAGGATAGTCTTTGTGAGCTTGCCACGGCTGTTGAGCTTGTCAAGATACTTTGCACAAGACTTGGCGGTGTTGAACTCACCGATGGAGTCGAAGCCGGTATCGGGACCGAGCAGCTTGAACATCTTTGAGTTGTTGTTACGGATAGCACCGTAGTGGAACTGCTGTGTCCAGCCCGAAGCATAATCCATCTCGCCAAATACAATCATCATCGCGCTCTTGAACTTGTCGATTTCCTCATGGGTAAGCTCCTTGCCTCCATATACCTTGTCGAAGATAGCGTCAATCTCGGCATCGGTATAGTCGGCTGCGTAAAATTCCTCGATACCGTGGTCAGACAGACGGCATCCCATCTCCTCGAAGAAATCGTGACGCTTCTGAAGGGCGTCGACCATGTCGCTGAACTTGTTGATTGTCACTCCTGACACCTCGGCAAGTTTCTCTACATAGGCGCGGAACTCGGCGGGATTCTCGACAGCCATAGCCTTGTCGGGACGCCAAGTCGGGAGCATCTTTATCTCGAAGCCGCTGTCGCGTACCTGCTTGTGATATTCAAGCGAGTCAACGGGGTCGTCGGTAGTGCAGACAGTCTCCACGTTGTAACGGCGCATAAGACCGCGGGCGGTCATATTGGGGTCGTTCTGCAGCTTGTCGTTACACTCGTCGAAGATTTCACGCGCGGTGGTAGGGTTAAGCAGCTTGTCGATACCGAAAGCAGTCTTAAGCTCAAGATGAGTCCAGTGATAAAGGGGGTTACGGAAAGTATAGGGAACTGTCTCAGCCCACTTTTCAAATTTCTCCCAATCGGTAGTGTCGGTACCGGTGCAGAAACGCTCGTCGACACCGTTGGAACGCATGGCGCGCCATTTGTAGTGGTCGCCGCCGAGCCATATCTCAGTTATCGACTTAAACTTATGGTCGTCGGCAACCATCTTGGGAATCAAGTGGCAGTGATAGTCTATGATGGGCATTTTCGCTGCATGCTCATGGTACAGTTTCTGTGCGGTTTCAGTCTGCAACAGAAAGTTTTCATCCATAAAAGGTTTCATCGTTGTTTCTTAAGGTTAAAGGGTTACACCATTTTTGAAAATAGCGATTTCATGAATACCGCTCTTTTCAGAATTTACGAGACGGCCGCTTGCCACCTCGATTACATACTTGACAAAGCGCGCGAGCACTTCATCCATCGACTCATCCTCGACAAGCACTCCGGCATTGAAGTCAATCCATGCCGGCTTGCGCGAGGCGAGACCGGAATTGGTCGATATCTTCATCGTAGGCACAAATGTGCCGAACGGAGTGCCGCGACCGGTGGTGAAGAGCACCATCTGGCAACCGGCTGCGGCAAGCGCGGTGGAAGCCACAAGGTCATTACCGGGCGCCGACAGGAGGTTCAAGCCGTGATTGTGGATACGCTCGCCATATTCGAGCACACCGTAAACCGGGCTCTTTCCCGACTTCTGGGTGCAGCCGAGCGCCTTCTCTTCGAGGGTTGAGATACCGCCAGCCTTGTTGCCGGGAGAGGGATTCTCACCGACAGGCTCGCCGTGACTGAGAAAATATTCCTTGAAATTGTTGATAAGGTCGATTGTCTGACCCAACAGGGCATCATCGGCACAACGCTTCATGAGTATTGTCTCGGCACCAAACATTTCGGGTACTTCGGTAAGCACGGTAGTACCGCCCTGCGACTCGCAGAGGAAATCGGAGAATGCGCCGAGGAGCGGATTAGCGGTAATGCCGGAGAAACCGTCGGAGCCGCCACATTTCAAGCCTATGCGTAACTTTGATGCAGGCACGGGAGTACGCTGCAATCCCTTTGCATTATTGTAGAGGGAGCGCAGAATCTCAAGACCTGCCTCAACTTCATCGCCTTCCACTTCCTGACACACCATGAACTTCACGCGGTCACGGTCGTAGTCGCCGCAAAATTCCTCAAACACCTTGGGCTGATTGTTCTCACAACCAAGACCTACGACAAGAATACCTCCCGCGTTGGGGTGATGCACCATGTCGCGGAGTATCTTCTTTGTATTCTCATGGTCGTCGCCAAGCTGCGAACAGCCGTAATTATGGGGGAATCCGAATATACCGTCGACACCCTCGGCACCTGTCTCGGCGTTAAGACGGTCGACAATCTGCTTCACGATACCGTTAACACAGCCGACAGTAGGGATTACCCATATCTCGTTACGGATGCCGACCTGACCGTCGGCGCGCACATAGCCGTCAAAGGTGAGTTCCGGTTCGGTAGCAGAGACCTCGGCGGGAGCGTCACCGTTGATTTTTATGTCGGAATAATCGAGCTGACCGGCAAGATTGGTCTTAATGTCATTATGGTCAAGGTAGGAGCCCTCTTTCACGTCATGAAGCACATGACCGATGGGGAAACCGTACTTGATGACATTCTCGCCCTCGTCGATATCCTGCAAGGCAACTTTATGCCCTGCAGGAATATCGGTTACGAGAGTGATGGTCTTTCCGTCGATTTCTATAACCGTCCCCTTCGTGAGAGGAGTGATTGCCACGGCTACATTGTCGGCGGGGTTTATCTTTATATACTCCTTCATAATCAGAGGATAGTCTTGACGGTTTCGAGCATACCCTTGTCGCGGATGGAATCAAGATACTCAACCACAAGGTCGGTAAGACCGGGGATGGTGTTGAGATTGCAGTGATCCTTCCATATAAGCTCGTCGGCAGCGAGAACTCCTTCAGCCACCTTGCGGGTATCACCGGTAGCCCAGAGGTCGGTGAGAAGTTGCATGATCTGCGGGTCGTCGTTAGGCACGATGTCGGCACCGTCGGCACGTTTTCCACCCTTGTAATAAGTGATGATTGCAGCAAGACCGAGCACGATACCCTTGGGAAGTTCACCCTTACGCTCCAGATAAGTCTTGAGACCGGGAAGGTCGCGGGTCTGGAATTTCGGGAAGGAGTTAAGCATGATTGAGGTAACCTGATGGTCAACATAGGGATTGTCGAAACGCTCAAGCACACTCTCGCCATACTTCTTAAGCTCGTCCATCGGGAGATTGAGGGTCTGCATGAGTTCATCGAACTGCACCTTGCGGATATACTCGCCGAGCACGGGATGGTTGCAGGCATCGCGCACGATGTCGACACCCGACAGGTAGCTTACAGGTGAAAGCACTGTGTGAGGACCGTTGAGCAGAGTCACCTTTCTTTCATGATATGGAGCCTCGGAATCGGTGATAATCACGTTGAGGCCTGCCTTCTCAGCGGGGAACTCGGCACGAAGCTCCTCGATTGACATGTTTTCCGGTTTCTCGATAACCCAGAGGTGGAAAGCCTCGCCCTGTACAACGACATTGTCCTTGTAACCGAGTTTTTCCTGAATCTGGTTGATTTCCTTGCGGGGGAATCCCGGAACGATACGGTCAACGAGAGTGGCGCATACATAATTATATGTATTGAACCAGTTCTTGAATGCCTCATAGTCGGCGCCGAGGTCTTCTTTCCAAAGGTCGATAGTGCGGTTGATGCAATCTTTCAGATGATGACCGTTCTCAAATATCAGCTCGCAGGGCATTATGATAAGACCCTTGTCGGCAGCCCCGTTGAAGGTCTTGAAACGACGATAGAGAAGCTGGGTGAGACGTGCGGGATAGTTTTCGCAGGGAGTATCGGTAAACTTACTTTCAGCGTTAAAGGTAATACCTGCCTCGGTAGTGTTGGAAATCACGAAACGAATCTCGGGCTGATCGGCAAGACCCATGTAAGCGTCAAACTGCTCGTAGGGGTTAAGACCGCGGCTGAGGCAGTCGATACGGGTGAGCGAGTTTACCACCTCGCCGTTGAGACGACCCTGAAGGTTGACATGATACATGCAGTCCTGTCCCTGAAGAAGATTCATGGGGAATGCCATACGTGTACCCTGAAGCACAACCACTGAAGCATTGAAATCGGTGGTGTCATTCATGTTTTTTACGATCCAGTCCACGAAAGCGCGGAGGAAGTTACCTTCACCGAATTGAATAATTTTTTCGGGAGCGACTGCCTTGGGGGCAGTAAGTTTATTTAATACTTTCATAACAAGATATGTGTTAGTTGTTTATTTGGTTTATAGTTTAGGATTTATAGTTTAGGGTTTAGGTTTAATGGGCGACCAGCTGTCGTTGATATCGAAGATGGCGGCATCCACGTAACGACGCGCCGTGGAGGCATCGGGATTTGACGCCCACTTGACACGCCCGTCGGCTGACGCGCCTACGCCGGTCGAGCCAAACTCGCCGTAGCGCGCGGTCGATTCGTTGTCAGGATTACGCCAGTTGTCCCAACCGGTCGGGGCTATATGGCTGTCCATCTCGCAGTCGATAAACATAGTGAAGGCGTATGGGCGCCAGGGACGTCCGAGATATACCTTCTCAACGCCGGGAGCGGCTTTGAGGCGGCAACGGTTAAACACATAACCGACTTCCACATCTTTCGGGGTGGAAGCGGCAGTGATATATGAGTCACGCTTCGAGTAGATGGTGCAATCCTCAAAAAGCGCCGTGGCGGGACCGAAAATAAAATCAGTGGTACCCTCTATATAACATCCGAGGAAATAAAGGCGAGAGTTTTTGCCTCCGGTAAAGATGGTATCCTGATTCCCGAGGAAGCGGCAGTTGATGAATGAGAGACGGTCGCCCTCAGTGTGAAGCGCGACTGCCTGCCCGAGTTGCTCGGCATTATTCTCGATGGTGAGATTGCGGAAAGTCATGTCGCAGCCTTCGACCTTAACGGTGTAGGTACGGAATGTACCCATCTTGTTTATGTTGGCATGGTCGTTGAAGGTGATTATGGTGCTGTCGACCGACTCACCCACAAATTCCACATTCTCAAGCCAGGAAGGTATGACGAGCTTTTCCCGGTAGACACCGTTTTTGATATTTACCGTCACGGTGTAGTCCATGAAGGCGCGTATGCCCTCCATCGCCTCGGTCAAGGTAGTGTAGTCGCCGGAACCGTCCTGAGCTACGGTGATATTGCGTTTATACTCCGCCGCCCCGAGCGGCATTGCTGCCGTCAGGGCGAAGAGAAGGATTGATATTATTGATATGTGACGTAACATGGCGTGATATATAATATATGCTACTTGGTGACACGGAACCAGTCGACATCGAGCCATCCGCTATCGTTGCTATGCCACGGGCGCACACAGAAGAGACCGAACTTTGCACCTATCCAGTGACCTTCACGCACATTGAGCGGCTTGCCGAAACGGGTGAATTTCTTGCCGTCAAGGCTGTAGAAGAATGTAGCCTCAGCTGTGTAGTCGGGTTTCTGCGTCGGCTTCTTGGCACCGGTGTATTTCACCTGCACACGGAGGTAAAGATCCTTGTCTGCATCAATCTTGACCGACTTGCCTCTTACCTCCTTCCCTCCCTTATTGGCTTTCTCGCAGTCGATATTGACGAGATACACGCCATCCTCGCGGCTTTCAAGAGCGATGGTACCATAATTGTAACCCATCACGATAAGACCGGCGAGCTCGCCCGGAGTCACTTTGCCGTTGTTGACGCGGGGACAGAATTTGACCTTGGCGGTAGCGGTGAAATTGTGGGCGGGGAATTTCTGAAGAAGTATGTTGGGCATGTCGTAAAGACGCTCCGCATCGGGGGTATTGTGGGAGAAAAGACGAAGCTTGGAGGCATTGGCATCGGCAAAATACCATAGGGCTGATGGATTGCCCTTCCACTGCCATTGCAGACCGAGGGTATTGGAGTCAAACTCATCGGACTCGGCAGGGTTGACCGCCTTGTAAGTACCACCGACATTGGGCTTGCGATATTTCATCACCGGCTCGCCGCGACCGTCGCCGTCAGGGTCAACACCGATTACAGGCCAGCCGTCTTCATTCCACTTCATAGGCTGAAGATGAACCACACGCCCGTAAGGGCCTTTGTCCTGGAAGTGGATAAACCAGTCTTCCTTGCCGTCGGGGGTGTCAATCCACGCTCCCTGGTGAGGACCGTTCACGTCGGTAGAGCCTTGATCCATGACATTACGCACCTCGTAAGGGCCCCAGGGGCTTTTCGAGCGAAGCACTTCCTGCCAACCGGTAGCCACACCTCCCGAAGGGGAGAAGATATAATACCAGTCGCCGCGCTTGTACATCTTGGCACCCTCGATTGTCGGGTTTTCAATATGACCGTCGTAAATCATGCGGTCCTGACCTATGGTCTTTGTGCCGTCGGGTGTCATCTCAATCATGCCGAGAATGCTCTTCACGCCGGCACGGCTGCCGGCATATCCGTGGGCTATGTAAGCCTTGCCGTCTTCATCCCAGAAGGGGCAGGTGTCAATGATGCCTTTCGCCTTGTGAACCCACACAAGCGGCTCCCACGGTCCGGCGGGATTCTTCGTCTTGGTCATGAAGATGCCGAGGTCGGGGTCGCCGTAATAGATATAATACTCGCCATTGTGGTAACGTATGGCGGGAGCCCACACGGCATTACCGTGGGAAGGGTCGGGAGCCGACTGCGCATATTCCGGCATCTCGGCTATGGCATGACCGATGATGGTCCAGTTGACAAGATCCTTGGAGTGAAGCACGGGCAGACCGGGAATGTCGCAGAAACTCGACGCAGTCATGTAATAATCGTCGCCGACACGCACCACATCGGGGTCGGAATAGTCAGCATTAATCACGGGATTCTTGTATTCGCCATTGCCGAGATCGGGCGACCAGACATTAGATACCTGCGCCGATGACATAAGCGCACTTGATGCGAGCAACGCCGCAAAGACGGATTTTTTTCCTTTAAACATAGCTGTGTCCTTGATTACTGGTTTTAGTTCAACATCCTGTCGGAACGCCTTCATGGTCAATATCCGGTCTGGTAATAGATGCAGGCAATTAGGCGTCTACGCTTGATGATGATTCGGTTAATGATTTAAGTTTTGTAAAATTACAAAATCTTCGCCAATCTCCAACTGCATTTCCTGCCAAAAGAACGAGAATTTTTATCAAAAAAGGTGATTATCCTCCCGAAAGGGCGATTTTTGTCACGCCTCAGTGCCGGAGTCGGTTTTCTCCCCCTCCTCTGCCTGCGCACCGCCACAGTAATGCTTGCGGTACTGAGTGGGGGTCTCGCCGTAACGGTTCTTGAAAGCGCGGGTGAAATAATGCGGGTCGAGATAACCTGTAAGATATGCAATCTCCGCGATAGTCTTGTTGGTGTTTTCGATAAACATCTTCGCCTTTTTCATGCGGAAATCGATTACAAATTCCACAGGCGACGTGTCGGCGAGGGTCTTGAGCTTGTTGTAGAACGAAGTCCTGCCAAGACCGGAAGAATTTACCATGTTGTCAATCTTCATCTCCGGGTTGGAATAGTTTTCCTCCATCCATGCAAGAAGATTGGTGACAAACTTCTCGTCTTCGTCATCATCGATAGCGATCTTACCCGGCTCGAAGACGATGGTCTTGCGCGGCGACTCGGCATGAGTATTGTCGCCTCCCGACACAGCAGCAGCGGCGAGACTGCGCCTTTCACGGTGCAGATACAGGAACAGAGCCACACCTGCAGCGACTACGGCGACAACCAGCAGCCAGAACCACCAGGTAGCCCACCACGCCGAGGGGACGATTACGGACAGGGTGCATTCCTCCCATTTTTCGGGGTCGTCGGAGAGCATGGCGCGCACGACGAGGGTATTTTCGCCCGAAGGCAGACCCGAGAGGGTGATAGTGTTCTCGGTACCGCAGTTGACCCACTCGTCATCATTGACACCCTTTATCATGTAGCGGTAACGCACACGGTTTTGCAGCGAGTAGTTGAGCGCATTGACTTTCACGGTCAGCGTCGACTGCCGCGAAGGGAGCTTCACCACCCCGCTTTCAGGTATGTAGGCTTCCATGTCGGGATTGACACGCGGCGAAGTGTCCTTGCCGTCAATCGAGACACTTGTCACTACAAGCTGGAGATTTCCCGCCGACTCAGCCGACTTACGGAAATTGTCGACACGATAGCAGCCGTTGTTGGCACCGAAGAGCGGGTCACCGTCGGGAAGCACGATAGCGGCATTTTCAGAGAAAATCGTATTGGCAGGATCGGAATCTTCAAGATATACGCTGAAAGCCTGTGTCTCGTTGTTGAACATCACTATGTTTTCATCGGTGGCAATCCACAGGTTTCCCGATTTATCTTCAGTTATGCTCTTGATATGATTTGACGGCAGCCCGTTTGCCGTGGAATGCACCGTGAATTTCGGCTTGCCGCCATCGGTGCCTTCATAGCGGTTGAGACCGCCCGTCATGGTGCCCACCCATAGCACATCGCGGCTGTCAACATACACTGTCACGATATCGTCGGCTGACAGCGAGGCATGATTGTCGACATCCTGACGATACACACGCGCCTTGACATCCTTGGTGTCATCATCGTAGACAAGCGCCACGAGCCCCTCGGTGGTACCTGCCCATACCGTGCCGTCGCGCTGCGCGGCAAGCGAGCGCACTTTCCCGCACGAGGCTATCGGATAGCCTTTCATGGAATTTGCAGCCGACAGGAAACGCACATTGCCCGACGAACCGTCGCGCACGGCGAGATTGACTCCGCCGCCATAGGTGCCTATCCACATGCGCCCGAGACGGTCGATGATGATACTCTGTATCTCGTTGGACGATATACTGAATTTATCGGCGGGGTCGTGACTATAACGCGTCGACACGGCGTCGGTGCCTAAACCGGTCGCACGCAATATGCCGTTGCCGCGTGTCCCGAGCCATATATCGCCGTCGCTGTCACGGCATATCGAATAGACCCGCCCTATAGGCTCTCCCCGCGTATCTGTGCTGTATGAGTCGAGAAGCCTGCCTGATATCGAGTAATCATAGAGATAACCCGCCTTAGTGCCTATGAGCACGGTGGTGTCGCCGTCAAGGAAAAACGACTTCACCTCATTGTCGACAAGGCTCGAAGGACGGTCCTTGATCCAGGTGTGGCTCACCTTGTCGTCGACCGAAGTCACCCGGTCGATGCCGCGCAGATGAGTGGAGAGCCACACCACGTCGGGCGACGACACGGCAAACTGCAGCACCACATTTGACATGTCGCCCGGTTTCGACGGGTCGTTCTGGAAATAGTCGAGGCGCTTGGTGGCGCGGTCATACTTGCCGAAACCGCCTCCGGTCATAGCCACCCACACCTCGCCATCCTTCTCCACGATGTCGGATGCCGGCTCGTAGCTCGACGGGGTCACCTCCTGGGTGAAGGTCATCACATCGCGGGTGTCAGGGTCATACATCATCACGCCCGGCTGCCTGGTGATAATCCATACAAGCCCGAAGCTGTCGGTGAAAAGCCGGTCAATCGAAGCGGGTGTGTCGAAAATCTGCGAGAGCCGTGCATCGGCAAGGTCGTAACGGTAGAGTCCGGAACGCGATGTGGCGATGTAAAGCGTCTTCCCGTCGGGCGACACCGAAAGGGAAGTCACCGGGGTATTATGCAGAAGCGGCACAATCTTGTTGCGTCCCGTCTTGTAGTCATACTCTATTATCGAGCCGTCGGCTGAGCCCCATATCACCTTGTCGCCTGCCTCGGCGACAGCGCGCACATCGTGGTGGTCGGCAAGGGTGTTGAAATTAAGCGAGTCAGATTTCAGCACGGAAAGCCGCTTGTCGGTAGCCGCCCACACGGTGCCGTGTCGGTCCTCATACAGGAAGTTTATCGCCTGTCCCACGAGCGGCACCATCTCCGACGAGAGCGCGTTGGTGAGCGAGTCGGTCATGAAATGTATCGCACCCGTACCCCGCACCTCTGCCCACACATCGCCCGAGGCGGTGAACACAGGATTGTACATCCTTACATTCTGGAAATCGGGAAACACCTCCGCCATGCGGTCAAAGCGGTCGGTGCGGCGGTTAAGGCGGAAGAGACGGTCGTCGTACATCATGACCCAGACATTGCCGAGGGCGTCTTCATACACGCGCATCACGCGGTTGTGGAGATATGGTATCTCCGTGGCGTCGCCTTCGCTGTAGTTGATAAATTCTTTTCCGTCAAAGCGGGAAAGTCCTTCCCAGGTGCCTATCCATATATAGCCGCGGCTGTCATGGAGAATATCGGACACGACGGTGCCTGCGAGACCGTCTTTCTTGGCATAGTGCTCCACGCGTATCGCCGCAGTCATGAGACATGGCACAATCATCGCAAGGAGTGTAACAATTAGCTTATGTCCGAGTTTCATCGTCGTTGATTTAGGCATTGCTTGCAAATGTAGCGATTTTTAATTTTACACTGCAAATTATACGGCAAAAAATGCACGATAATTTTTCCTCCTTGGATTTTTTGATTTTTCGCACTCACGTGCGAAAAAGGTTAAGAGGTTATGGGGTTAGGAGTTGTCAGTTGTCAGTTGTCAGTTGTCAGATTTCAGTTGTCAGTTGTCAGAGGGGGGATGGAGCGCGTAGCTGTAGGGGTTGCGGGAGGCAGCCCGGCGCAAAGGCAGCGTAGGCTGCTGCGGTGGATGGGTCATTAAGGTCTCTAAGGTCGTTAACGACAACTGAAAACTGGCTACTCTATCCCCTCCGGGAAACCACACGTGCAACGCGGGCGGCATCCCAGCCGCCCCTACAGCTACGCGCTCCCATCTGAAACCTGACAACTGAAACCTGACAACTGAAAACTGACAACTGAAAACTGACAACTGAAAACTGACAACTGACAACTCCCAACTCCCAACTCCCTTCCGTATAAAAAGTGAAGTGAGGGTTGCCTCGCGGCAATCCTCACTTCGGGGGAATTCAAAATTGATTAAGCTGTTATTGAATCCTATGTAAGTTTATTATTTTACAATGAATTTGTTGCCATTCTGGATAGCAATGCCGGTGAAGCCCTTGCTAACCTTCTGACCCATTACGTTGTAGACGGGAGCGTTCCAGTCAAGCTCAGCCTTCTCAACAGCAGTAACATTGTCGATACCTGCAACTTCAGCGCCGATGTGAACGACATATACAAGACCATTATAGGTAAGAGCAAGATTTACTTCACCAGGAGTCTTGCCTTCTGCTACTCCGAAGTACATCATATAAGGTGCGAGTTCATAATTTTCAATAACCTGTTTTTCCGGGTCGATAGCAAGATCAAGCCAGTCAAGGAATGACTCGTCTTCGGGATTATCGTAGTTGTAGAAAGCAAGTTCTTCAAGGGGATCATTGCCTGAGAAGAAAAGCTCTGTCCACACGCCGTCATTTGCCTTTTTGAGGATTACATTGGCGTTATGTGCGTTGGCGATGATATCACCTTCGTTTTCTTCGCTTTCAGTGGTCATGTTTGCGCCGAGACGTACATAAGGATATGAGGCGTCAACAGTAAATCTCAAAGCGTTCATAGTTGAGCCGCCAAGGAGAATATTAGGACTTGCAAGAGTTGCGTCAATCTGACCTTGTGCGTCACGGTATGACACTATAGAGAAGAGAGATGAAGGCTCGCTGGAAATAGGAGCTGTCTGGTCATAGGTGTACATGTTGACAAACGGTGAACAAAGCTCAAATTTTGTATCAGTAAAGCCTGTGATTACCAAGAGCATTGCCTTGTCGATAAGCTGGAAAGGAAGGTCGTCGATATCACCTGGAGTAGAGAAAGGAATTTCTACCTCGAATCTTGCCGGTTTACCGTCGGTTGATTTAAAAGTCTCCTCATAAGTCTTAAAAGGCTCCTCTGCCATTTCACCATCTTCAGAAACTTCGAAGAAATTAAAGCTTAGCTTTGCTCCTTCCTGACACTGGATAATGAAAGGCATTGAAATGTTTTTAAGAGCCATTGGCGAACCCGGTTTTGCAAACTCCTGACACCATGCTACTGCGGCAGCTTCTGTGTTAAGCACAGCGCTCCAGTAATAGTCGGAATTTTGTGTAAATGTCATTTCGGGTTCATCCTCAAAGCCTGCCGAAGCAGAACCAGCGCTGAATGCTGTGCCATAGTAGGAGCTGTCAAATTTATCATCAATAGTATTTGACAATGTATAGCCACCCAATTCTGCCGTAAGAGTTGCTCCGGGGAATTGTGATGCAAACTGATTTGCAATAGATTTAAGCTCATCGTCTGAGAATGAGAGCTGACCTCCGAACACATATCTTAAAGGTGTAAATTTGCCATTGTTATCATATCCCACCTGGAAACTTTCTCCGGCTGCTGATGATAGTTCGGGGTATGGGAGTACCATATCCTGAAGCATGGTCGGGAATGCGTCGATTGTAAGGTCAGTTGCAGTCACATCGTTTTCTGAAATGAGTTCTTCATCACTCCAGTTGGCATAGAACCAAGAATTGATGCTCTCATCTAATTTCAGCTGGTTATCTTCTATGATATAAGATTGATTGAGAAATACATTCTTTCCCAAGGAAATTACCGGGCTGAGAAGTGACAAAGTGTATATACCGTCCTGACTGGGGTCTTTACTGCCCTTTACAATAAGATTGACAGTACCGAAAAGTTCTGTTCCAGGGCGCAGATACATGGGGATACCTGTATTCTCGCCTGCTGTAGCACCGTCTGCAGCGGCTTTAGCAGCTGCCTCTCTGATTGTCTTAAGGCTACTTGCTGAGTTGTTGAGGAGTACTTTCTGTGAAAGGTCGGCTCTTTTTGTGTTCTTGTTCATTAATCCGCTAACTTTCACAAGGCTTGCAGGTGCAACCTTCTTCTGAGCAAACTCCAAGTCGAGATAGCTGATAGCTGATGCATCGTAAGACTTGTGTTCAACTCTCGGAGTAACTTCGGCAAAAGCAGCTGCAGTCGTCATTGCTGCTAATGCGAGAGTAAACATTTTTTTCATACGCGTTATTTAATAAATGTTAAACGTGCAATTTGGAATGTGATGACGATTAATTAACCGTCATCACAATATAATCTTGAGGATTTGAGGTCGATATTAATTTAACCTCTGAGGGAGAAAGAATGTTTTCAGCTGAAATCTCAAAAGTAGTAGCATTCAATTCATTGATAAATGTCTTAAGCGCAGGGATACGTTCAAGACGTGTCTTGCCAGCAGCGTTACCCTCGGTGGTTGAATAATTGAATTTGACTTCCGACTCTCCTGAAGCTGTTTCCTCACCGAAGATATAAGGTGTTGCGCCTTGCAGATTGGAGTGACGGAAAAACATCGCATAGGTAGAGTCCTGCTTGCGGTAAAGGAACTCAAGTGAAGTGAATGTGCGCTTAAGGTTGCTCTGTGTCTCGGATACTATATCCTGAATAAGAGTGGCAAATTTACCGAAGCAGTTTGCAGGCATAAGCGTCCAGGTATATTGCTGCGCTACGAAAGTAGCGTTAAGGGCGAGATATGGAGTGAGACCTCCGGCATCTTCGCCGTCGACAGAAAATGTACCGTCTTCATTCTGGAGAAGGGTCTGTACACCGCTCTCTTCGATGGTCTCAGAGAAACGTATGCCGTCGTTGGTCACGATATAGGGATACTTAATAGTCTCTGAAATTTCATCGCCACCATCGGGATACATTGTAAATACACCCCCAGCTGCTTTGGTCACAACAAATTTCTCTTTCCCGAGGTCGAGAGCAAGAGGCATGAATTTGTCGTTGAAAAGCGATGCCGCCTTTGTGTTGAGGTCGGCGAGGTACGTTTCCCAGTCGGTGTCGGCAGGAAGTGCGGTCATGATTATTGTCATGCCGTGCTTTTTACCGCGAAGCACCATTTTGTCGTCTGAAGCGTCCATAATTACAAATTCGTAGTCGCCGCGGTGACCGTAGCCGGACTCATCGCCGGGAAGTGAAGGCACCTCGTAGGGATCAGCAAGCTGATGAAATATTGAGTTGTAGGTGTTGAACGTCAATACAGGGCCATCGTCAGCAATCACCTGAAACATCGAAGTCTCTTCCTTGTAGGTATTGCCAGTCAACGAGCTGTTAGCGGCAATCTTCACGGAAGTATTCTTATCAAATTTCATCAAAAATGTATAACCTCCTTCATCGGTGTTATCCGCGAAATATTGCATTACCCATCCGTTCGGGGCAGCACATAGAATGCTGTGATTCTCTGTTTTTGCTTGTTCAAGTCGTTCAGCCGCAGAAGATTCAAATATGTCATCTTCCTCGTTTTTGCAGGACGCAAATCCTGTAGCAATCACGAGCAAAGCAACTGATCCAAATATGTATTTATTAAAATGTTTCATATCAATGTAATCATGATGGTTACTGTACATTTTCTATTTCAGCAAGGAGAGCCTCGAGATCGAAATTGCGCTGACGGAATTGTACTTCATCCCGTAACTGATCAAGGTCAAGATTCCATGCCGACTCAAGCCAGTTACGAGCAATCGATGTCTTCTGAAGTATCACAGCCTTTCCATCCACATTGTCAGTGTCGGCAATATCATAAAGGTCATACGATCTGGCTATTTCAGCAAAGAACGCCTCAGTATCGGCAACGGTCTTGAATGAGCTTGTTCCGCCTGATGCTCCGTAATTGCTGCCTGAGTCATTGGTTGCCGAACCATTGGCGTCAATTTTCACTCGATAATCGGTCATGGTGTAGACACCGTCAGCCTCGAAGAAGCATCCTACGAGAGTCTTCATGTCGTTGGCGCGGTCGGCTGCCGTAGCATAGTAATACTTGGTAAAAGCATATTCCAGCCCTGATGACGGGGTGGCAACCTGCCATCCGCGCTCTGCGAGCCAAAGGGTAAGCTCCCACTGCTCATCGGTGCGGGTAATATAGTTGGCTATTGTCTCTGCGAAGTCTTCACGTGCCTGTCCTGATGCGTAGGGTGTGGTGCAACCGTAGGATGCCACGACGGCACCGTTGCGGTCCTGCCAACCCATAGGCTCATAGCGGTCAGCTGTGATGAGATCAAATTCCTTCGGGTAGGTCTTTGTCTGGTGAAGGATGTGGGAGAACTCATGGTGCATGGTCTTGAAATACTTCTCGTTGAGTTGCTCGAAGTCGTTAGGGTCAAACTGGTTGACACGGAAGAGCGACACTTTCAATCCACCTTCGGCAAGACCGAGAATCTCGGTACCGTTAGCGGGGTTGATAGCCGTCGAGCCGATCAGGTGAAGAATCTTGGGCCCGTACTGCTTGAGAAAGTCGATTCCGACAAGGTCGGTATAGACGTCAAACCAGAGATATTTTGTCAGCACGGCAAGTTCCTGCGCCTTGTTGTATTCAGCGGGCACGAGGTTATAGTCCATATCGGTGGCGAGGTCTTCCATCTTGTAGATGAAAGTGAGGTTGTAAGGCTCGGTGTATTCTTTCTGAATCCAACGGTCAAACTTATAGGTATAACTGTCAGGGTCAAGAGCGACATCGGTAGTGTCGAATATGCTCTTGTCGTCAAGTTTTTCATCGGAGCAAGATGCAAGTGAACCTGCAATCAACAATCCTGAAGCTATGCCAAGAATATATTTGTTGTTAATCTTCATAATCTATAAGTGTTAGCTGACTATGATATTTAGTTTTTCTTGTAAGATACCGGTGCCACTACCATTGTGCCGTCGGGCAGCGGAGTGTTACGGATATTGGGCTTGAATCCCGCAGAAAGCACATCAGTAGGAATCTGCAACGCGCGGCGCGGATCGTTAAGTGTAAGACGCTCTACGCGGTCCTTGCCGATTTTGTGCTCGATTTCAATGCCGTAACGCTTGATGTCAAACCAGCGCAGACCGTCTTCTATAGTCTCGATACGGCGGAAATGGAGCGCACATTGTAGGAAAGGCTCGATTTCAGCAGTTACAGAATAAGTATCTGAAGGATTTACCTCATCGATATGCAGGGGCTTAACAATTCCGAAGCCGGGGTCAGAAGTCTGATAGAAATTTATTATAAGCTCCTTAGTCAGTTCGGGGAATGTCAATGGCACGGGAATGTTCTGGCGACTCTTATCCCAGATTCTCAGGTCGGCGACCGCATCGTCAATAGTATATACTGTGCCTTTGCGCGTGGGCACACCGGCGGCTGCCATGAACAGGCGCGCCTCAGCTCTTGTTAAGAGTGCTTCTTCGGCAGTGAACTCACAGCGGACAGTATGTATATAACCGATGCCGGCTACCTTATCTATATACTCAAATATCTCACCTGCCTTTGGGAACAATACGCCGTAATCCTGTGAGCCAATAAGATAGAGCTTACCAGAGTAGCAGGGATGGAAATTCCACTTGTCCCAAGTAGGACCAGGACCGTAGATGGTAGCCTTTGAGGCGTCGCGGTTGATGGCGAAACGCTGACCACGCTTACGGTTCCAGGTAGAGACTGTCGGGAGAAGCATGAGGTTACTCTGCTCCTCAGCCGAGCAATAGGCAAATACAAGGGCGTCAAGAGTGGTGAATGTCTTTGACCAAAAGGTACGCATCATGCCTGCAGGATTTCCGGTCTCGCCGCCGAGCGCCTGAGTAGCATGGTAGTCGGCTTTCTCGTAGTCACGCTTGTAAAGATAGAAGCGTGCGGCGAAAGCATTTGCAGCCTTGCGGTTGAAATGATATTTTGGCACGTCATAGAGTGCATCATCTATGAGGGGAAGACCTGCAACGAGGTCAGCCTCGATTTTGTCGTAGACGCTGGCGAGATCCTCCCTGGGGTAGTTGACCATCACCTTGTCTTCAATCTTATCCATATAGGGGATGGCGGGAATGTCCTTGGACAGTTCCGGACCCGCATAATGGAGGGCAAAGACGTTGGCGAGGATGAAGTGATGATAAGCGCGGCTTACCAGCGCCTCGCCTTTCACAGCGGCAACCTCGGCTCCCTTACCTTCGGCTTCAAGACGTGCAGCGGCTTCGAGCACATTGTTGCAAACGGCGATAGAGTGGTAGCATCCCTGCCATACCGATGAGGGAGAGTCTTGTTGGATGTCGCTCACGATATCTTCCCATGAATAAGCCTCAAGGTCGGCGGGAGAATCGTAGGTGAGATTATAGCGGTTGCCGGTGTCATCTGGAGAGTTGTTGTCGATGATGTTATCGGTGCCGAGTTCACATATCGGAGTATAGTTATAATTGCTATAACCGTCAATCATGAGCTGGCGCATCTGCTCCGACGTGCTTATTATCACGCGGTTGTCTGGGGTCTTGTCCAGATAGTCGTCGCAAGCGGCGAGGGGGACAAGTCCTAATAGCGGTATGTATTTTATAATGTTCAGTTTCATAGTTTTTGTAGTCTTGTAGATTAAATTCCGAGACGCAGGGTGAATGTGAACTGCTTAGGTGAAGGAGTTGCGACACCGCCTGAGTTGAAGAACTCTGGATCCTGACCGTTAAGCTTCTTGTCGGAGTAAATCAGGAAGAGGTTGGTCGCCTGAAGCTTCAGAGAAGCGGAACGCATACGGAGTTTTTCCATGAACGACGTCGGCACCTCGTAAGTGATCGAGATATCCTTCATGCGGATGAAGTCGCCCTTGGCGATACGCTCGGTCGAATAGTTGTAGGCGTTGTAAGCGTATCTCAGATAGGGGTCGGCGTCATACTGGCGCTTTGAGGCGATGACAGGGATATTGGTATATTTCTCGTCGCCCGGTTTTACCCATCTGTTCTTGAACTCCTTGGGCATTGCATCGAGGTCACCGTAGGAAGAGGAGAATACCGGGTCAAGACGGATTACATTGCCGAAAGAGTAAGTGATGAACACGTTGGCATGCCAGTTTTTCCAGCGGAACACGTTACCAAAACCACCGGTGATAGTCGGGTCGGTAGGACCTTCATATACGAGATGGTCGAGGTGTTCGAATTCCTGGAAGTTGATGTCGCTGACAGTGACTTCGCCCTTCTCATTGATGAATGTAGGAAGGCCCTCGTCGTTCAGTCCCTGGAAATCATAGGAGAAAAGTGCGCGCACCGGATAGCCCTTCATAGGATAACCGTTACCGGTCACGAGCTCGACTGCCTGTGAACGTGAATCAAGTTCGGTAATCTTGTTTTTCGCATAGGCGAAGGTAAGGTCGGTAGACCAAGTGAAGTTGCGAGTCACGATGTTGCGGGTAGAGAGTGTAAACTCGACACCGTGAGCAGCCATCGAGGCGACATTCGCCATCTTGAGGTTCTGACCGCCGACACCCTGAGTGTAGATTGGACCGATAAGGTCGTAGTTGTCGCGCTTGTACCAGTCGAAGTCGAGGTTGATACGGTTGTTGATGAAACCGAGAGCGACACCGATGTTAAGCTCGTGCTTTTTCTCGTAGGTAAGCTCGCTGTTGGCGATATCCTCAAGTGTGATACCGATTTCGCTTACTGAGGATAGGGGGCGCCAGGGCTTGTAGGGGTTGAAAATCGCGGTGGCGTTGGATACTGAGGCGGGACCTGACTCTGCGGTAAGAGAGTAAGATGCTTTCAGTGTGGCATGGCTGAACCACTGGTTCTGGAACGCTTTCTGGAACCAGGGTTCTTCATGTGCGTTCCATGCACCTGATACGTTCCAAGTAGGCAGCCAGCGTGATGAACGTGAGCGACCGAGCTTGTTGGTACCTTCATATCGGATAGTACCATTGATGATGTATCGTCCGGCAAATGAATATGTACCCGTACCGAAGAATGCTGCTGAGCGGCGGTAGGTCCACTGGTTAGAGTAGTAGGTGTGACCTTCCTCGATCTGCTGCTTGAACAGATTGTAGTCAAGGAACGGAGTGTTACCGTTATCGTAGCAGAATCCCCAGCCCTCGAAGGACACCGCGTTACGGTCGGTAGCGCTAATTTCAGTACCGCCCATGAGGTTCATGATGTGCACACGATTAAATGTCTTGTTATATGTGGCGAGAGCGCGGAAGTCGGTCTGCGACACTGAGTAGACATTGTTGTAGTAGATACCTCCCTTGGGGAGCACGGTCTGCGGGAGTGCGTTCTCGTTTTCGGGGTCAGTGTAGAGGAACTTGTTGAGATCGCGAATAGTAGCATCCTCGGGGTCGATACCGGCGCGGTAAGCCTTTGCCTGGTTGGAGTTGTCCTTTACGAAGTGTTCGTTGGTCGAACGCTGGTAGCGGTAAGCGCCGAGTGCTGTGATATCAAGACCCTCGATGGGGCGCCAGTTGATTTCGCCCTGGAACTTAAGGTCGGTCACTCCGAGGTCGATATAATTGTTGTCAAGTTCATCGAATATGTTGAACTGAGTGTAGTTACGAGTGTAGGACTCTCTAGCTGCAAGTGTGCGCGAGGTATTGAGCGAGTAGCTGTAAGGGTTGATATCGAAGTTACGCTTCACTTCACCTGACACAACGTCAAGGTCCTGTGACAATGTACCGGGGGCGCGCTGCTTTCGGTAAGAGTCGCTGGTGAGAAGTTTTACGGTAAGAGTAGGAGAGATATCGTATGAAGCGTTACCGTTAAAAGTATAGCGGGTCACGTTGCTTGACAGTGTCCATCCCGGATCGTGCATTACAGAGATAGATGAGTAGAAACGTCCCTTTTCAGTACCCCCGGAGATGCTGACGGCATGGTTCATCATGATGTTGGTCTTGAACAATTCGTCAAACCAGTCGGTGTTGCGGAACTCAGCCTGCTGGAGGTAGGCGTTTTTCGCAGCGGGAGTGTTGGCAAGACCAAACTTTCCGGTAGCGGGGTCGTAGGTATTTATGAGCTGATACATCTTACCGTAGACACCCGATTCCGAAGCCTTGGTAAGACTTGAAAGCTCGAGCCATCCTTTTTCCTCCATTTCCTTATATACGCCCATCTGCTCCTGGGAGTTCATGATGTTGAAGTTGCGATAATTGGGCTTGAGGCGGAGGGTGAACTCGCCGGTATAGTTAATCTGACTTGACCCAGCCTTACCTTTCTTGGTGGTAACGACAATCACACCCGCCATGGCTCGCGCACCATAGATAGATGTAGCGGAACCGTCTTTAAGAATCTGGAACGACTCGATATCGTCGGCGTTAAGTCCGGCGATAGCCGATGAAATAAGAGTGGTTGCGTCACCTGACGAAAGGTCGTCGGCAGATACCTCCACTGCATCTTCAAGCACGACACCGTCGACCACCCATAGAGGGGTCGAGTTACCGTAAATTGAAGTGGCACCGCGCACGCGGATTTTCGGTGCAGTACCGAATGTACCGGATACATTCTGAACCGACACACCGGCGGCACGTCCTTCGAGTGAACGGGAAATATCAGCGACACCGGTAAGGCGCGCGTCTTCAGCGTCAATCTTGGTGGTGGCACCGGTAAAGAGACGCTTGTCCATTTTTGACATACCTGTAACAACGACTTCACCCAACTGCTGAGCGTTGGATTCCATCACGATTTTCAATGGAGATGTGCTGGCTTTCACTTCAACAGTCTTCATGCCGACATATTTCACCTCAAGGGTTGAGTTGGCAGAAGGCACATTGAGTACAAAATTACCGTCAAGATCGGTTGCAGTGGCTATCGAGGGCTTTCCCTTGACAGAAACCGTAGCTCCGATAAGCGGTTCATCATCATCCCCGGAAATCACGACACCTGTTACACGGCTTTGAGCAAACAGCCCTATGCTTATACATAGTGCCGCCAATAACAGCATTAATCTTTTCTCCATAGAATCAATGTAATAATGATAATTCAATCAATTCTGACAGCCTTATTATACAATTATGCCGCGCGAGCTGGCTGCCTGTTGACCACGCCCGGCATCATACACTTTAAAACGATTTTTGCATGAACTCCCTACAAAAATACAGCTAAACCACCACTACGCTGTCAAAGCGTCATAGGCGATTCAGATGGCAAAATTACTGCATATATCTGAATAAACAATATGTTTAGATGCTTTTTAACACAAATAATGTGAAGTTTTCATCGTAAAAGGGGCGTAAATTATGATTTGTAAGTAAGCAGCGGTCGCGATTAAGTGAAAAACTGTCATTATATCGCCCATATAGTAATGATGTGTGTTAATAAATAGCAAATTTCTGACCGATTTGTAAAAATCGGTTAATCTAATATAACGTCGAAGTATCAATCTTTAAGCATCGACATTCACAGCACCGGAAAATCATGCCACAGCAATGGCAAATGCTACCGAATAAACAAACATGAGCATAGCCGTCATACCCAGAATAGGGTTGAGAGCAGCCCCCCGGTGAGTGCGCATGAAATTCCACAGGCAGCAATGGGCGAGTATATATAATATTGTAATAGCAGGGGCGACAAGGCGTATCATCAGCAGTCCGGCGAGAATACCGTTAAGGAGGTAGAGGGCAAGTGCAGTGCGTCGGCCGAGCAACACGGCGAGTGTGTTTTTGCCTACGGAGGCATCATCATCCGCATCACGATAATTATTAACCAACAGTACATTGGCTCCCATCAGACCGATTGCCACCGAACCCAGCAGCACCGGCATAGTGAACGCATCTGCCTGTATATAATATGTGAGATTGACAGGAATTATGCCGAAGAAGAACATTACGGCTACCTCGCCAAGCCCGTGGCGCGACAGCGGATATGGACCGGCGGAGTAAGCGATGGCACCGAGTGCTATCACTATCCCGGCGGGGAGCAGCCACCAGCCCCCCCAATATATAAGTGAAAGCCCGATTACACATGCAAGGGCAAGCACAGCGTAGGTGGCGCGCTTCATGGCACCGGGCGTGATGTCGCCCTCTGTCACTCCACGGCGCGGACCTTCCCTTCCGGCACGGTCGAGACCGTCACGGTAGTCGTAGTATTCGTTGGCAAAATTAGAAGCTATCTGTGCGAGCACTGCGAAGAGAAGGCAGAGCAGCGCGGGCAGCCATTGAAACACGCGGTCGTGCAGCGCGAAGCCGACAGCTGTTATCACGCCGGCTATCGACACGGGGAGTGTGCGGAGGCGCATCGCCTCAATCCAGGGTTTAATCATTGGAAATAAGTGAAATGTTTGGTTTAGCCGATGCCTGTGCCTCGTCGATGCCGAAGCACGATATTATAGCCTTACGTATGCGCGCGGCACCGGGTCCTTCACGGCGAAGGATTTCAATGACCTTGTTGATATAGGCTTCCTTGTTGGCGAGCCCGCATAGCCCCGCGACATTGGAGCCGGGAAGCATCGACTTCTGATTGTAGACGCGGAGCACCGAGGAGTAATCATCTTCCGCCACATAGCGGTGGAAGTCGTTGCAGAAACTCTGGAAGAGCTGCCGGGGCTTTATCTCGTCGACCAGTCCGGTCATGTGGCGTTCAAGCTGACCGATGTTGGTGAACCGGCCGTCGATGCGGCATTCCACGAAGCGCTTCACGCGATGGCGGGTGTGGAGCAACGCCTGTTGGCGTATGTCCTGACGGAACTGACCGAGCACCGACTTCTTTACATGGGAGAATACTTTATCTTCTTTCTTTCCACAGGTGGAGGCAACGGTCTTTATCACCTCCTCAAGCATGAGTATATTCTCTATTTCCGCCACGTCGGGCACAAATATTTTCTTGTCACGCAGATATTTCACCTCCTTCGGGTCGCGGCGGTCGCGGTCGACGATGCCGTGGCTGTCAAGATGGTGGAAAGCATTGAGGTCATTGAAAGTGCGCGTAGCCTCGATGACCTTGTTGCAACTGCCGAGAGACCTCACGGTGTAGTCGGTGAACACGAGCGGATATAGCTTGGCGTCGATGGAATGTGTGGCGTCGCCCTCGATGAAAAGCACCGGCTTGCGCGCACCGATAAGCGCCATGTAGAGGTCGTCGGTCATGGACGACCCGGGGGGAAGCACCACGTAGTCCCAGGTGACGCTTGTAGCGTCGTAGTCGCGTACCCATATTATGAGATTGTCGGGACGCGATGAGAGAAACTCGATGTCGTGGGTAGTGTAGATAAACGAGCAGTCGGGGCGCATAGCCTCCACGCGGTCCCATATCGCCCCGGTGATGCTGGGGTGAAGGAAGAGTCCGGGGCTGTCGACAAATATCACTGCTCCCTTCGGGGCGTACATCGCCGCTCCGAAATAATAGAGCACTGCCTTCTCGCCGTCGGAGAGCTTTACCGGGGAGTATGATTCCCCCGGTGTGCGGCTGAAAAGCATCTTGCCTCCTTCGTAAAGCACCTTGCTGCCGGGGAATATCTCCTGCCACGCCTTGATCACGCTGTCAAGACGCCCGGCACCGGGCTCGGCACCTCCTACTTTCCCGGCAAGCAGATTGAGCATCTCGTCGAGCACCATCAGCATCATAAGACGGTCAAACTGTGTCGGCACGTCATCCCGGAGGAATGTAGACCGTTGTACGGCTTCGGCAAACAGGGTGTCGATTGACCCCGGCAACGGATCGGGTCCGAGCGAACGGTAGAGCGCGTTAAGCGCCGAGATGCGGAACGCCTTCCCCTCCATCTCCGATATGAGGCACTCGGCAAAGCGGCTCTTTCCGGAGCCGTTGGCACCGATTATGACCACGCGGCGTTTGCCGGCATTGACTGTCTCACGGGTCCCGTCGTGACGGGCTGGCAGATGTAGGTTCATGATGCGTATCGTTTTTTTAGTGACTACGTAAAGTTACGAAAAAACTTCCGAATCTGCCCACACTCGCGCTTCTTATTTATGCATTGCTTATCACCGACAAGTCATATTTCTTCAGGAGCATCGCGGGATGATATGACATCTTCGCCTTGCGCAACCCTTCGTCGCCGACATCCTCTTCACGGTTTATGAACGCTACGCCGTGGCGCTCGCGCATGTCGGAGGCAAACATCTTGTTGATTGTCTCGCCCGCACCGTTTATGTCGTGGCGCATCTTTTCGATATGCACATAGAGAGTGTCGCCTATCACCTCGCCGATGGCAAATGCCACTATGCCGTCATCGGGAGTCGAGAGCACCCCGCCCTCAAAGGGCAGTCGGCAGTAATTATCGAGTACGTTGAACACCTGCCGGCGCTCCTCTGCCGCTGTCGCCTCCGTCCCCTCCTTTGGACTCGCTATGCCGAGATAGAAATCCCTGACGGCGGGAACAAGTTCTGAGGTAAGCCGCTCATAGCGGTAGCCGGGGTGCTCAGTCATGAACCGGTTGACGTGGTTACGCTTTTTGCTATATTTGTTGCCGGGGAGTGTGGCGAGTGCCTCCGCGTCGTAAAGATAGTCCGCCCAGTCGGTAAGCTCCTCGATGTGGCACGCCCCGAGCGAATAGAAATCGCCGAGACGATCCTCCGGCACGGCTGAGAAACGGAGCGGCATGCCGTTGGCACGGCAATAGGCGGCGACCATCCTGAGCGCCACGGGGAGCGGCATCGCCCCTATCGGCATAGAAAAAGCCGGTGTCGACATATCGTTTTCGTCGACACCTTTTATAAATAAGGTATTGTCCACAATCGCATATTCATATTTAAAATAGTCGGTCCACATCAACAGCCCCGCAACAGTATAATCACACGTGCGACTGGCGGCATATTCAAGCAGCGGCATTATTTCAGCCACTGAGTCGATTGTCAGCGGTTTGAATCTTATGACAGTAATAGTATCCATAACACATCCTTTTAGTACCCCGGATGATAAAAAATTTCACCCGGTGTAAAATATAATGCCCGGAAATGTGCAAAAGTTTAAATTTTTTTACTATCTTTGTGTCAGCATTCAGAGAAATAGTAGTAAACCCAAGGGTTTATTGTCCTAACATAATAACCACATGAGTTCTCTAAAAGACTTATTTGAACCATATACGGTGTCATATCCGATTGATGTACATTCCGTGGCAGCAGGCGCAATGCCGAGAGTTCCGGGGTGTATCGTTATGTCGTATAGTCACTGAAGATATCGCACAATCAACATTCACTAATTTTTCCGGAAGAGCTGTAGTTGTGAAACTGCGGCTTTTCTCTTTTTATGCCTCTATTCCACTTGCCCCTACACTCGCCCGCAGCGCGCAGCTGCAACGAGGCATATCGCGTAGCTGTAGGGGCGGCTGGAAGGGCGCCCGCACACTGGTGCCAAATAAAAAAGGGGTGCATCAGTTCAGATGCACCCCGCCTGTCTTTATTTGCGCTATAAATTCAAAATGACAGTATGCTATTTTGCTACCGGGCAACCCTGACAACGCTCGGCTATCTGGGTGAAGAAATCATTGCCCTTGTCGTCGACGAGGATAAATGCAGGGAAGTCCTCGACCTCGATTTTCCAGATTGCCTCCATGCCCAGTTCAGGATATTCCAGACACTCGACTTTCTTGATACTGTTATAAGCAAGTATCGCTGCCGGACCGCCGATGCTGCCGAGGTAGAAGCCGCCGTGCTTGTGGCATGCGTCGGTCACCTGCTTGCTGCGGTTGCCCTTGGCAATCATCACCATCGAGCCGCCAGCTGCCTGGAACTGGTCTACGTAAGAGTCCATACGGCCTGCGGTTGTAGGTCCGAATGAGCCGGAAGGAAGTCCCGCCGGGGTCTTTGCGGGACCGGCATAGTAGATGGGATGGTCCTTCAGATAGTCGGGCATCGGTTCGCCACGGTCAAGACGCTCCTTGATTTTGGCATGGGCGATGTCGCGACCTACTATGATGGTGCCGTTGAGCGACAGACGTGTCGACACCGGATATTTTGTAAGTTCGGCGAGTATTTCTGCCATCGGTCGGTTAAGGTCGATTTTCACAGCATTGCCTTCGCCCTGCTTGCGCATATCTTCCGGAATAAGTTCGCCGGGATTGGAATCCAGTTTCTCTATCCAGAGACCATCCTTGTTTATCTTTGCCTTCACGTTGCGGTCGGCGGAGCAGCTTACCCCGAGACCTACGGGACATGAAGCGCCGTGACGAGGCAAACGGATTACGCGGATATCGTGAGCGAAATATTTGCCGCCGAACTGTGCGCCGAGACCAATTTTATGCGCTTCCTCAAGCAGGGTCTTCTCAAGCTCAACGTCGCGGAATGCGCGGCCATATTCGTTACCCGTGGTGGGCAGGTTGTCGTAATATTTCACAGAAGCCTTCTTCACCGTGGCAAGATTCATCTCGGCAGATGTGCCACCGATCACAAACGCGATATGGTAAGGAGGACAAGCTGCCGTGCCGAGCGACTTCATCTTCTCGACAAGGAACGGCACAAGCTTCTCCGGGTTAAGCAGCGCCTTCGTCTCCTGATAGAGGTAGGTTTTGTTGGCGGAACCGCCGCCCTTGGCAACAAAAAGAAATTTATATTCGTTACCGTCCACGGCATACAGGTCGATCTGTGCGGGAAGATTGCAGCCGGTGTTGACCTCGTCATACATTGTCAGCGGCGCGTTCTGCGAATAGCGAAGGTTACATTCGGTGTATGTGTCATACACGCCATGCGACAGATGCTCCTCGTCATGACCGCCGGTGTACACGTTCTGCCCCTTCTTGCCTATCACGATTGCCGTGCCCGTGTCCTGGCAGAAAGGCAGCTGTCCCTTTGCGGCGATCTCAGCGTTGCGCAGCATTGTGAGAGCGACAAACTTGTCGTTTTCACTCGCCTCGGGGTCGGTGAGGATTTTTGCCACCATGGCGTTGTGCTCGCGGCGAAGCATGAATGAATTGTCGTGGGTCGCGTTACGGGCAAGCACTCTCAGCGCTTCCGGGTCAACGACAAGCATCTCGTGACCGTTCCAGTTCTCTACCTTCACATAGTCCGAAGTAAGGTGATAATACTCCGTGGTGTCAGCCGACATCGGGAACGGTTCCTGATATACAAACGGTTTTTGTGCCATATATAGTTAAGTATTGGTTATGCGTATCTGCAAATTTACGCAATCCCCATATACAAAACAAAAATATTCAGCTTATTTAATAATATACCGCGCAAGCCCGTAGATATACCGGCGGAATCCGGGACGATAACCGAGAAGGCGGTCAAACCATCCCATGTGAGGGTTGAGCAGCTTCACCACGTATCCTACGTAAAACATCGCAAACAGAGTGCCGATGCCGATGATGTTCCACTGCCATGCGCCCCAGAAGCAGTAGCAGCTCACTACCGCAAGTGCCACAAGCGTCACATCGACCACAATCTTGATTTTCGGGAAAGGGCGACCCGTGACACGGCTTATCGCCACCGGAAAGCCCTCCCCCGGCATCGTAACCGACCCGCAGCGCACCTCGAGGGCGATACCCGCCGCCATTACCGTACATCCGGCAAACTGCACGGCAATTTGCACCGGAAGGGTGTCGCATGTCAGCATCGAGGTCAGATACATGTTGACATCAATCAGCGCTCCGAACACAAACCCTATCAACAGCTGAAACAGCTGCACTGCCTCAAAGCGGCGCCGCAACACAAGTATCTGCCCTACGACAAGTATCATGTTCATCAGATTGGTGTAGCCGCCAATGGTCAGCGACGGGGCGAGATTTTGCTCCCCGGCAAGAGAAAACGCCATCGGGATTGAGGATATCACACTGCTTCCAAGATTGGAACGCACACAAAGGGCAACACCGAGCGTCATCACGTACAATGACACCAGAAGAAGTATGTGTTGCCAGAAAAATTGAATAATTTGAATTTTAGACGGTAGACTTAGTGATTTTATCATTAACACACTTCCTTTCTGACTGAAAAATTACTAAATTTTTCGCACCCCCGGAAGCAATTCCGGTCGAGTTGCCAATCATCACTCAGATTGGGGGTCGTTAGAATCCTTAGAGACCTTAGAGACCCTAAAGCCCCCAAAAAAGCAGCGCCAGGATGCCTCCACGGCAGCCTGACGCCTGATCAACCTTAATTTATCAACCTTTATGTCAAATTATGTATTTTCAGTTCTCAGTTTTCAGTCTTCAGTTTTCAGACAGGTCCGACAAGTCCGACCTCTGACAACTGACAACTGACAACTGACAACTCTCAACTGACAACTCTCACACCTCCCCGTTAATCCGGAGATTCACGAGTCGTATATCGTCGGTCTTGCCCTTGATGGAATTGCCGCCTGTAGCCACACCGTCAAAGTTGCAGTCCTTTACCTCTATATTATATACGTTACACTCGTCATCGAGTGCCTCGATCATCACGCCGTATTTGCTCTTCTTGCAATTCACATTGTCAAGATATACATTGCGCACTGTCGGGTTAAATCCGCGCTGGCACACCTCCTTCGGCTCATACACCAGGTTGATTTTAAGCACCGACTCCCCGCACTGACCCACTTCGACATTTCTCACGAAGATATTCTCGATCACGCCGCCGCGGCAACTGTTAGTCTTGATTCTCACCACACGGTCAAGGTCGGGCGAGTCCATGACGCAGTTTTCAACAAACAGGTTGCGGTAGCCGCCCGAAATCTCCGAGCCTACAACCACGCCGCCATGACCGTTTTTCATGCGGCAGTTTCTCACGATGATATTCTCGCTCGGTATGTTCCACGTCCTTCCGTCGCGGTTTCGCCCGCTCTTGATGGCGATGCAGTCGTCGCCCGTGTCAAAGAAGCAATCCTCGATAAGCACGTTCTTGCACGATTCCGGGTCACATCCGTCACCGTTAGGGCCGTCATTCTGTATATGTACCCCCTTTACAGTGAGATTCTCACACAACAGCGGATGAATCACCCAGAACGGCGAGCGCAGCAGCGTCACCCCCTCGATAAGCACATTCTTGCACTTAACCGGATTCACAAGCTGCGGACGCATCCCGTAACCGTCGCCAAGCCTGCGCTGCTCCACCGGCGTACCCTTCTCGTTCCATTCCTGAAGCAGCGGACGGCCGATTTTCTGAGATATTATACCATCGGTGTAACCATAGTGAGCCTTGCCACACCATTTCCACCAGTTATCGTTGCAGGCACCGCCATCAACCGTGCCTTTGCCCGTCAACCCGATATTCTCCTGCTCAAGGGCATAAATCATCGGCTGGTAATTATAGCAGTCCATCCCTTCCCAGCGCGTCAGCACTAACGGGTATTCCTTAGGGTCATCGGTGAAAAGCAGTGTAGCGCCTTCCTCGAGATGCAGGTTTACGCCGCTCAGCAATGTGATCGGTCCCGTCAGCCATTCACCGGCAGGCACCACTACCCTTCCGCCACCATCTTCCGAGCACTTCTTTATTACATTATTAATAAGGTCGGTGTAAAGATAACCTTTCGTGTCGCTGCGCTTGCCGTAGTCAAGGATATTGTAGTCTTTGTCGCGGAATGTCGGAGCCTTTATCTGCGACTCCACTTCTCCGTACAATTCTCCCCACGCCTGGGCGGGTGTGGGCGCACTCACTTCAGCATTTGCCCCGCAGATGCCAAGCAATAATGCCGCGATAAAAATTGATGCTTTTTTCATGGATTTTCAATTTTTTATTATATTTGCAGCAAATATAGTGCAACTCATCAAAAAGACCCTTAAATAAATGCCAAATAAGCGTCACTTTTTGCCGAGCCGTGAAAAATATAGTAAAAATCAGTGTGTAAAACTTAAAAATCCATTATAAATGACAAAAATTTACCCGATAGGAATAAACCCAATTATTATATTTGCATGAAAATTTTTAATTATTAACAATTCACATGAAAGACATTATTCACCAATCATCAGCCCTTCCGACCCCCCCCTATAGGGCGGCTGAGGCTACATGTCGCAAGCAATGGCTGCGCTTCTCCCCTGCAGGGTTGTGGAAAGCGTTGTTGCTTCTTTTAGTGCTATGTATTGAATTGCCTGTCTTTGGTCAGAACATTCAGGTCACCGGAAATGTTCACGACGAAGCCGGCGAGCCGATTATTGGCGCTTCAGTAATCGTCGTAGGCGCGACTACAGGTGTCGCTACTGATTTCGACGGTAATTTTATCCTTAATAATGTACCCGCGAATGGAAAACTGAAAGTTACCTACATCGGCTACAACCCCGCCGAGGTAAACATCAAGGGACAGACCAACATCGACATCACCCTCGTCGAGGACTCTCAGGTACTCGATGAAGTCGTCGTTGTAGGTTACGGTACAATGAAGAAATCCGACCTCACCGGCTCGATCGCTTCTGTCGGTACAGAAAAACTTAACGCCAAGGGTGCCCCCTCAGTACTTGAAAACCTTCAGGGTACTACCCCCGGTGTTAACATCACCAAGTCTACAGGCCGTACCAACGGAGGTCTTAGCATAGAAATTCGTGGTAAATCGTCAATTAACTCTGACACCACCCCTCTTTTCGTGGTTGACGGTGTTATGTGTGACGATATTGACTTCCTTAATCCTCAGGATATCGAGCGCATCGACGTGCTTAAGGATGCGTCTTCTACCGCTATTTATGGTTCGCGCGCGACTGCCGGTGTCGTTATGGTGACTACCAAAGGTGGTCTTAACGTAAATAAGGCTCAGAAAGCTTCAATTACCTATGATGGTTATTATGGCTTCAACCATGTAGCTCGTAAACCTAAATTTATGGAGGGCGAAGACTGGTATTATTATCGATTCGGAAAGTTCCTTTCACCCATGGGTGGCGACAACAATTATGCTGCTCAAACAGCGCATTGGATGCTTCCCGCCTCTTATGGCGTAGGACAGGCTCTTCTTCAGGAAAAAATCAGCGACCTCCAGTCTCCTTATGTAATGAAACAGCTTCTTGCTGCCGGTGAGACTACCGACTGGATTGATTTGGTTACCCGTGATGGAAACCAACAAAACCATTATGTGTCAATTTCGGGAGCCAGCGATACTGCTAATTACCATTTCGGTCTCGGATACAATGGAGAAGAAGGAATCTATGAAGGTGATAGCCAGCACACAATATCTTTCAAAGGTTCTGTGGATGCTCGTATCAATAAGGTGATAAGCGCAGGATTCAATTTCAATCTTGCCCAGCGTAAAAATACTTATGCCGATGGCGATGCGATTGGTCAGGCTTATCGTGTAAATCCATACATGATTCCTTATACTGAGGATGGCGAAATACAGCATTTCCCCGGTAACAAATACACCCTTGGCACTGATGACCATCAGTTCTCTGACTTCATCAATCCCCTCGACCGTATGCGTAACTCCACTGAAAAGCGTACCACATACCGTGCTCTTGGTAATGTTTATCTTCAGTTGGATATCATTCCCGGATTGTTTGTTAAATCTACTTTCTCCCCAAGCTACACAAGCTATCGCAACGGCAAGTATGTTGGATATACAAACCCTGATACTGGCAAGACTTACGTGGATAACGATGTTCGACAAGCTACGATTAACAACTCTACATCTCTTTCTTGGACATGGGACAATATTGTTAATTTCAATCGTACTTTTGCAAAAGATCATTCTGTAAATTTCATGGGTCTCGTATCTTTGGAAAAGGCGACCTCAGAAAGTTCACAAGTAATGGCAGCCAATGTCCTTGAAGGTTCAGACTGGTGGAATATCGGTACCGGAGATATCCTTGCGAAGGATGATAACGGTAATTCTTTGACAAAATCAGGATATGGAGAATTCTCAATGCTCTCCTATGCTTTGCGCTTAAACTATAGCTATAAGAGCCGATACATGATTACAGCTACAATGCGTTGGGACGGTTGTTCGAGATTTGCTGACGGTTACCGTTGGGGCTCATTCCCATCAGCTGCTGTAGCTTGGCGCATCAATCAAGAATCTTTCTTGAGAGACGTTACATGGCTTTCTAATTTGAAACTTCGTGTAAGCTATGGTGTGACCGGTAACAACGACGGTATCGGAAATTATGCTACTATTGTCGGATTGGGAACTCCCGTTGCCTATCCTTGGGGGCCCGATTGGATATCAGGAATGCCGGCAAGTGGTATTGCGGATAAGAGCCTTAAATGGGAGAAGTCTCATGAGTGGAACTTCGGTCTCGATTTTGGTTTCCTCAGCGAACGCATAATGGGTTCTGTAGATTTCTATCGCAAGAATTCAAGCGACCTTCTCTATAACGTAGATCTTCCTCTCGAATCAGGCGGTGTAAGGATGAAAACCAATGTTGGTAAAGTGCAGAATACCGGTGTTGAATTATCTTTGACCACTGTTAATATTGACACTCGTGATTGGACTTGGACAACTTCACTTACCTTTGCCCATAATAAGAACAAAGTTAAGGAAATCAACGGAACCTCCGACCGCATTATCGGTAGCAGTTCGACAAGTTCATTATTCATCGGTTCACCTGTAAACAATGTTTACCAATATGTATGGGATGGCGTTGTTTCTGACCGCAATATGATTGTCCCTGATCATCAGATAGCAAAAGACAAAGGTTTTACCCCTGGTGCTACTGTTCGTGAGTGTGACTATTATTGGGCATGTTACGGTGTCGGTGAAGGTCAGCCGATTGTTCGCGATGTTAACGGTGATGGCATTTGGGATGATGAGGATAAACAGATATTCTCAGGCGATCCGAAATGGACTGGTAGCTTTAGTTCAAATCTTCAATATAATTTACCCAAAATGTGGGGATCCGTTGACTTCGGCTTCACATTGTATGCAAAATACGGCTATTGGGTAGATTCTTCATTCTTGAGCGGTGACTACTACGACCTCCATGACCGTGGACGTGGTAAGATGCAAATGGATTACTATATTCCGGCAGGTACTATTGTCGATTGTGACGGCATTAATCCTGATGGTACATTCCGTAACCCTATTTATCAGACAGAAACTCATTATGGTAAATATCCGATGCTCTCAGGTGGAACGAATGATGGTCTTGGCGCAGCAAAAGATTACTATCAGAGTTCTCGTGGACTAACTGACGTATCTTTCTTGAAAGTGAAAAATATCACTCTTGGTTATACTTTCTCTCCGAAATTGCTTAAATCTATCGCTTGCCAGAATATTCGTCTATACTTTACGGTTACTAACCCGTTTGTATGGTCCAAATACGAAGGCTTTGACCCTGAATGGGCAAACGCTTCCGGCAAAAATGATGGTCCAAGCATAGTATCTTATCAAATTGGTGCAAGCATTAAATTCTAATATCTAATTCTACTTGAATAATGAAAATATTTAAACATATAGGCTTTGGCGCACTTGTGGCTTTATCGCTTACAGGATGTAGTGACTTCCTGGATGCTGATGACAAAGCTAATGCAAACGACAATGCCGATTCCTATCTACAGGGTAACCCTGCATCTCTGCGCCCGGTGGCTTTTGATGCCATGCGCTACTTCGTGACACATCTTGAACTCCACGAGGAAGCTACAGACCTCTATTTTGTTACATCATCCGCCGACGGTTATGGCGATTTCGCGATTACTTCTGAGGACGGTAATGTAAAAAACTACTATACTAATGCATATAAGGCAATTAATTATGCCAACGGCATGATTAAATATGGTGGTGCTGATTCAAAGCTTGGTCACGAAGGTCGCTTCCTCCGTGGTCTCTGTTACTATTGGCTTATTCAGCAGTTTGGAGGTGTTCCCTTCGTTACCAACTATGTAGAAAGTGCGTCTCGTGATTATCCGCGCACTGACCTTGCTACAATTTACTCTGAATTGATTGCCGACTTAACAGCAGTTTATGAGGGGAATTTACTTCCTGCTTCAGATCACAACGGTAATCCGAGCTTACAAGCTGTAGCCGCGCTTATTGCCAAACTTGAACTTTCTGCTGGATGGGATCTTGACACAAAAGTAGTTGATGCAGCTGCGGGCACTTATTCAGTGGAAGGTCGCGAACATTTCAATCAGGCAGCACAATGGGCTGAAAAAGCAATAAACGGAATACAGCTGACTATGCCCTTCGGTGATAAATGGTCGCCTTTCAACGAAGGAAATGCGGAGGAAATTTTCTCTATTCAGTGGGATAAAGCTGGATTCTCAGGAGATAAGGCTACCGGTGGTCACTCCATGATGAATCAGTACATGAGCTATTATGGTAACTGTAATATTATAGGTCAAAAAGGTACTGGTTCTGGAGGTAAGCATCGTATGAGTTATAAATCTCTTCGCCTTTTTGACAGTGGCGACGAGCGTTGGGAGGGTACATTTATGACAACCTATTATAATTGTCCCCTTGTAAATGGTAATGTTTCGGCAAATGACTGGGGCAAGGAAGGCTATCTGGCATATTATAATTGTACGCCTGCCGAGCTTGCTCAAAAGAATATTGCTTTCAAGTTCTATCCTTCTTACGTATCAGAAAGTGAGGCTCGTGCTGACCTTGCCACAATCCCTAATACGAAATCGTTTACATCAGGATACGGTATTCTTAATGCACAGGCTGTCATTCTTGATTATCCATCAGTCACTATTATTCCTTTTAATGCGGATGGTACTCTTGGTGCTTCTGATTATCAGTCTACCCAAGCATTTATTGCTCCCGCGTATGGAGGTGTATGTGTGAGAAAGTATGACGATCCTGAATCTGATTGCGTGACAGGAAACAATGACTATAGAGATCTTCCCGTGTTCCATGTAAGCGATATGTATCTGATTGCTGCGGAAGCATATCTGATGGCAGATAAAGAAGGTGATGCCCTTGCAAAAGTAAACGCCGTTCGTAAACGTGCAAAAGCGGGTGAGTTGAGTAGTTTCTCTGCTTATGAGCCACTTTATCTTGGTATTGCCCGTCCAAGTTTCGGATCGTGCACTAAACTTGACGTAATTCTTGACGAACGTGCCCGCGAACTCTATGCTGAGCGTACCCGTTACGAGGACCTTCGACGTACTAAGCAGCTTATGCGCTACAATCTTGCATTCAGCCGTATTATTACTTCCGCATCTCAGATGCAAAACGGAAAGGGTGAATACAAGTGGTTACGTCCTATCCCTGCAAATGAGATTAACTTCAATACTTCTATGTCACTTGAAGATCAGAATCCCGGTTATTAATCAACTTTGACAATTTTATCGAAATGAAAAATAAATTTAAATTTCTGTCGGTAATTCTTCTTGGATTCGCTGCCACGGCTTGCGTCGAAGACATCGAAACTCCCGAACGTGGACCACAGGGAAATCCTGAAAAAGAAATTCAGGGTACATATACCGGCATGTGGACTCTGGAATATACCGAGGGTACCAATATAACGACATATCAGTGTAACGGCACCTTAAAAGTGGAGCCAAAAGATGAGCAGGCTTATGCGGCATACATCAGTGTTGATGCTCCTTTTACCGATCAACCTGGTAAAAGTATCGCATTTACTTCTGCTGCTAATATTTCACCGCTCACTAATGCGGGAAGTTATCAGATGTACAACTCCGTAACTCCTAATGGATTTACGAAGATTGCGAAAGATCTCGATGGCACAGTTGTCACCATAGAAAGACAAAACACTGAAACAGAAGAGACCGAGCAAGTTCCTCTTGAGGTCAGTGCTACTTTCATGGGACAGATTTTCCCGGTGAATGCTCAGGGGGAACACGTAACTACTAATCCTTCAGCATTTGAAGGTATATTAGATTTTACCTATACCTATCAGAAAACAGTCATTGTGAATAGGCGTCCGAGGAAGATTGACTGTAAAGAAGTATATCATTTTGAAGGCGTTTGCAATAAATAATTGAATCTTTTGTTTCCCCGGCTTTCGGGTCGGGGAAACTATCACTAAAATCATATTAACCTCTTAAACAAAATTAATCATGAAGAAGACTTTACTTCTTATCGCTACTGTTGCAGCTGCCATGACTGCAAGTGCACAGACCCAGTACACCTTTATGGATGTTAAGAATGGCGATGGTACTGACAAATTCGATGGTTCAGACCAACCTGCAGGCACTGTCTTGGTTGAATCAGCAGATGCAACTATGACACTTTTCCTTGATGAGCCGGTAAAGGTATTTACACCCAGTCGTGACCCTTATAGCCATGCAGGTGTAGGAACTGATGCGCTCGTTAAAATTTCAGCTGGAGTGACCGGTAATAATAATCCTAAGGGACAGACATTCACCAGCCTTCCCACTTCAGGTATGGTTTATAAAATATCTACAAAGAAGAGTGGTGTTTTCACTGTATTCACCAAGATGAACACGAATAAGAACTACTGGGTTTTCGAAGGTGAGCAGAGTTTCGCAGCATATCGACTTGGCGTTTGTAATCTTAGCAAATCAGACAAGACTATTGAGTACACCCTTCCTGTAGATGCATATGACGCTCTCGACCTTACTTCTCCTGAAATTGGCAAGTATTTTAACACTGATGATGCTGGTACCATTACCGGTCCGAAAGTGCCTTGGGCAGTTGCAGAGCCTGAGGGATCAGATATGGGCGAAGGCTCAGGCTTCATTCAGTTCTTGAGCTTCGCTTCTGAGGAATATCCTTCTGAGTTCTATGTATTTGCACAGGGATCTAAGATGGCAACTAACGGCTTCGTATTCACTCCTATGGCTGAGCCTTCTTTCTCAACAGCAGTTCTTCCTTCAGTAACATTTGGCGGCGTTGAGAAAACTAATGCCGACACTGGTGAGGTTACACCTGCTCCCGAGCCTATCACATTTGCTGGTGCTACCTATCCTGTTAGCGGTGGTGCTGGTATCGACAACATCGCTACTGACGTTAAGGCTGCTGAACTTGACTGGAATGCTCCCGTTTACAACGTAATGGGTCAGAAGGTATCTAAGAACTTCAAGGGTATCGCTATCCAGAACGGTGCTAAGTTCGTTGTTAAGTAATCAAGTTAACACTTATTTGATCGCGCCATAAGCGCGACCTCCGAGGGCGACCCATCCGGCCGCCCTCTTTCATTACCTCTCCTCCACTACCACAATCCCCATCCCACCCTCCCTAACCTCCCTAAGCTCTCTAAGGTCTCTAACGACCCCAGAAATCTAAAATCTGAAAACTGACATCTGACAACTCCCTGCAACTTTTTTCGCATTTGCAATGCGAAAAAGCATAAAAATCCCCTTATTTCGTACGATATTCAGATATTTATCGCTCGGATTTATTACCTTTGCAATGTATAAACCATGAATTAATTAAATCGACAATACCGGTAAAAGCATGAAAAAAACATTACTTGCATCAGGAATCGGACTGCTTCTTGCAGCCGGAGTGACAGCACAGGAAACCGCCCCGGCGTTTCCGGGTGCCGAGGGTTTCGGCAGATATACCCAGGGAGGCCGCGGAGGAAAGGTAATCCATGTCACAAATCTCAACGACAGCGGAGAAGGATCGCTTCGCTGGGCGCTCAGTCAGTCAGGCGCGAAAACAATCGTTTTCGATGTCGGCGGCTATATCGACCTGAAATCACAGCTTAACGTGACATCCAACACCACCATTGCCGGACAGACAGCACCCGGCGACGGCATAACCCTTAGATATTACACCCTGTATTTCGGCAACTGCGACAATGTAATCGTGAGATTCATCCGCAGTCGACGCTCGCAGGTGAAAGATGTAAACGACGGAGCTGATGCCACATGGGGACGCAACCGACACGACATAATCATAGACCATTGCTCATTTTCATGGAGTATCGACGAGGTGGCTTCATTCTACGACAACCGCTCGTTCACGATGCAGTGGTGTACGATCGGCGAAGGTCTCGCCAACCCCGGTCACACAAAGGGTGCTCACAGCTACGGCGGTATCTGGGGCGGTAAAGATGCCTCGTTTCATCACAACTATCTTACCCACATCCAGAACCGCGCACCGCGCTTCAACGGTGCCCGCTACAACTGGAATGGCTATGACAAGACCAAATACGAAAACTCCATCCAGGCAGAGCGCGTCGACTTCCGCAACTGCGTGATTTATAACTGGGGTAATGGCAACGGCTGTTACGGCGGTCCCGGCGGTGGCTACATAAATATGGTCAACAACTATTATCAGGCAGGTCCCGGAACAAAAAACACGACTCGTGTGACCCAGGTATCGGTTTCCGATGCCGGTAACGGCGGCGATAACCCGTTCCCCGGATATGCAAGCCGCTACTATATCGACGGCAACTACGTGACTGCTGCAAGCGAGCCGGAGAATTATGACTGGGCGGGCGTGATATATGACGGAGGTCTGTCGACCATCGACGGCGAGCGTTACATAATCGATGAGAAGCATTATTACGGCAATGATGTCGAATATAAGAAAAACAACAAGGACCAGGATTGCGTAAGATTGCGTCTCGACTCACCTATCGACGCGGGAGAGGTGACAACCCATAAAGCTACCACGGCATACGAAAAGGTACTCGCCTACGCAGGCGCAAGCCTTGTGCGTGACGGCGTGGACACCCGTTACATGGAAGAGGCGCGCACCGGCACCACCACCTACAACGGCGATGTCGCCTACGTTGATAAAAACGGTAAGACTTATGCCAAGTCAAACACCAAGGGAATCCTTGACTTTATAAACGACCCCGACAAGGCGGAAGAACCGAAGACGGCAAGCTATCCTGTATTGGCGACGGTTAAGCGCACTGATAATTTTGACACTGACGGCGACGGTATGCCCGATGAATGGGAAAAGGCAAACGGACTCGACCCAAATGACCCGGCAGATGGCGCGCTATTCACAATCGATACAGAAAGAGGATGGTACAGCAATCTTGAAGTATATCTCAACGAGATTGTAGCACACATCATGTATGAAGGCAATGCAATGGCAGAGAGCTCGTTTGACGAGTATTACCCTGAGACCAAAACAAGCTCGCTTGAAGATATTGCAGAAGGTGTCATGACCTCTGAAATTGCCGGCATCGAATATTACAGCCTTGACGGCATCAGGCTTACCGAACCTGCCGAAGGCATCAGCATCCGCCGCATCATCTATACCGACGGTCGTGTAGAGAGCGATAAAGTAATCAAATAATCACCTATCATCATAACTTAAGTAACTCGCAAAAATTAGCTGATATATAATTATGAAGTATTTGCGAGGGATTTTACGGGTGGAGAGAAGGAGTGTAGCGGGCTACACTCCTGATTGACAGCCGGGAAATCACCGGAAAGACGAATAAGTATATACCAGCCCGTAGGGTTACTGAAATAAAAAACATATAAACTAATTTTTAAGAGTTACTTATCATGAAAAAAAGCATTTTATCTGCGATAATCGCCGCATGTATGCTTCCCTGCGCCGTAACGGCACAGGAAGTGGAGGTGCAGGAAGCGATATCCTTCCCTGGCGCGGAGGGATACGGCAGAATCACCACCGGCGGCCGTGGAGGCGACGTATATCACGTCACCACGCTTGACGACGGCACCCAGGAAGGCACATTCCGCTGGGCATGTAACAAATCCGGAGCAAGAACCATCGTGTTTGACGTGTCAGGCACAATACATCTCACAAGCGAACTGAAGATAAGAAACGGGGATGTCACCATAGCCGGACAGACTGCACCCGGCGACGGCATCTGTGTAGCCGACTATCCCTTTGTCATCTCATGTCCTAACATCATCATCCGCTATATGCGTTTCCGTCTCGGCAACGAGGCACTGAAAAGCAACCCTAATGCACATGAGGGCGACGGTCTCGGCGGCATGGACGGACAGCGCATCATGATTGACCACTGTTCGGTAAGCTGGTCGATTGACGAGTGCCTGTCGGTCTACGGCAGCAAGAACATCACCGTGCAGTGGTGTATCGTGTCGCAAAGCCTTGTCAACAGCGGTCACAGCAAGGGTAACCACGGTTACGGCGGCAACTGGGGCGGCTCCGGTGCATCATATCACCACAATCTTCTTGCCCACCACGGCTCACGCGCTCCGCGCCTCGGTCCGCGCCCGTCAACCCAGACCGACGAACGTATGGACCTCCGCAACAACGTGATGTACAACTGGGGCGGTGAAGGCTGCTACGGAGGTGAAGGCATGAACGTAAACATTGTCAACAATTACTACAAGCCGGGCCCCGCGACTCCGACCGGAGGGAAAGGCAAACGTATGGCTAAACCCGGTATCCGTACCGTGGATTACTGTCTTGACAAAGCCACAATCGCCACCAATATAAACAATGCCCTCGGTACATCCCTGAAAAAAGACGGCATCAGCGGCTCAAGCGACGGCAAGGACAATTTCGTGACATTCCGATACGACAGCAAAACACAGAAACTCCCTATCGACATGGAGGCTAACACCATCGAGATAGAGGGCAAGACAATAAAAGTCGCATGGAACAACTGGAAAAAGATGCTACAGAAATGGGGTACGTTCCACATCAACGGTAATGTCAACACAAAATATGATGATGCCACTAACGACAACTGGACCGTAGGTCTGTTCAATCAGGTAGACAAGGGTACCAAGGTTGACTACCACAACATGACTGCCGAGGACTCCCGTGCATTCACCCCGATACCATTCGTGTACACTACTACTCACTCGGCAGAAGATGCGTATGAGAAAGTGCTGGAGTATGCAGGCGCAAGCCTTAACCGCGATGCCCACGACGAGACCATCGCTCATGACGCGCGTGAAGGCGTGGTGACCTCAGGCGGAACGGGACTTATCGACAATCAGGACGAGGCTATGTACATCGACGGCACGTCGGGATGGCCGGTGCTCAACAGTTCTGAAGCACCTGTCGACACTGACGGCGACGGCATGCCCGATGAATGGGAGACCGCAAACGGTCTTGATCCCAACGACCCCGCCGACGGCAAGATTCTTGGCGAAGACGGCTACAGCAATCTTGAAAATTACCTCAACAGCCTTGTGGCTCACATCACGGAGGCACAAAACGAGGGCGGCAAGATGATGAACGATGTCGACCTCACCGACGAGGCAATCGCAGGCATCGACAACATCAATGCAGAGCGTCCCGCCGATGGAAAAATCTACAATATGATGGGCGTGGAAGTCTACGAACCGCTTAACCCCGGCATATATGTCCGTGACGGAAAGAAATTTATCATCCGTTGATTCCAAATCATCTTTAATTACCTATAGTTTTTGGAGGGTGCAGTTCAAAATGAACCGCACCCTCTCTTTTACCTGCACCCGCCCACTTACCCCCAAGAGCCCGCGCAGCTGTAGGAGGATGTTGCAAAATTATGATTTTGTCCTCAATGTAGGGACATCGCTTTGCGATGTAGACCGGGGGGGTCAAAGAGTTATGTAAACGTGCCAAAGGCACAATGTCACCAACTTAAGGATTTTGCCCTGAATGGGCAAGATAAAGTTAACCGCGGGTAGCCCCAATGGGGGCACCCGTGGAGAGCGATGCCCCACAATAACGCAACCCTGAAACGGGTTGCATTAATGCATGCTAATCAGATGACTATTCAACCCATTCGGGGTTGAGTCAACAGGTGATGCACTTGAGCCACGGGTATGCCTTCGGCATTACCCGCGGATAACAGGATGAATCCCCCTT
>ERZ780149.292-NODE-292-length-66005-cov-5.855663_pt1 | contig 66005 bp, 59 predicted proteins | sample MGYA00511367_ERZ780149 | MGnify/ENA primary metagenome ERZ780149 (study PRJEB29588, sample SAMEA2153852) | human gut metagenome | biome: human gut; feature: human-associated habitat; material: faeces | place: Denmark | collected 2008/2010 ... | reverse complement strand
TATGAGTCGTTCCCTACAAAAATTCAATTAGCCATTTGTTTTTTGTGCACCTATAAACTAAAATTTATCTTCCCATCAAAAGCAAAACGGCGCGGAGGAAACGTTATGTTTCCTCCGCGCCGTTTGAATTTACAAGGTTTGCCCTGTCTTTTATCTTCACAGCTTTTCAAGCTTTGCGAAGTTTGCCATCAGTTTTTTGGTGTCCCTGGTTTCAAACGCTATTTCAAGCAGCGTATCGTTTCCCATGGGTGACACCGACAGCACCATGCCTTCTCCGAATGCCTTGTGCCGCACACGGTCTCCTATACTGTAGCTTGCTTTTTCACGTCCCTGAAGCGGTGCCCTTTCCTTAAACGGCGATGTGCCGTGTGACTGTCCGCCAAACATGTTTTGAGCATACGTCAGCGGTCTTGTGTCACCAAACCTCTGACCATCGCGCATAACACCGCCCGTTCTGAACTGCGGACTTACGAACGATCCACCCCTTTGCCCTGTTCCCTTTACCGAGCAAAGCTCGCCGGGCACCTCCTCCAAAAACCTTGACGGCAGGTTCCGCCCGGTCTGACCGTAAAGCATACGGGTGTAGGAATTGGTTATGTACAGCTTTTTCTTGGCTCTCGTTATGGCAACGTAAGCAAGCCTGCGTTCCTCCTCGATGTCGTCGGCGGTTCCGTATATCGACTGGCTGCCCGGGAATATTCCTTCCTCCATGCCGACCAGAAAAACATTTTCAAATTCCAGACCCTTTGCCGAATGTATCGTCATAAGCACGACCGCGTCCGCCTCGGAGTCAAACTGGTCGATATCGCTTACAAGTGCCACCTCCTCAAGGAATCCGGAAAGACTTGCATCCTCGTTCTCGCTTTCATACTGTGCGATGCTCGATTCAAGCTCACGCACGTTGTCCGCCCGGTCTGCCCCTTCTCTGCCGTCGGCAAGCAGCGACAGCATGTACCCTGTACGGTCAAGCATCTCCCGGAAAAGCTCGGAAAGCGGCATTTCTCCTGCCTTTGCGGACAGCTCCTCTATCACCGCGGTAAATGCTGTGAGCTTGGCAGCGGCACGGGAAAGTGCTGCATAATCACCTGCGTTTTTGAGCACCTCAAAAAGCGGCACACCGGTCACGTCGGAAATTTCGACTGCGTTCGCCATAGTTGTGGCACCTATTCCGCGTTTGGGCTCGTTTATTATTCTTAATATCCTTACTCTGTCGTTGTGATTTGCTATTACATTAAGATACGCGATAACGTCCCTTATTTCCTTACGGTCGTAAAAGCGGTGACCGCCTATTACCCTGTACGGAACGCCGGAACGCGCCAGATAGTTTTCAAGCGCGTTGGACTGCGCGTTCATGCGGTAAAGGATCGCGTTGTCGGAATATTTGCCGCCTGCTGCAACACCGTTCAATATCGAATCGACAACATATGCCGCTTCCCCCTGCTCGTCAGGCGCTGTGTAGACCGTTATTTTGTCGCCCTCGCCGCCTGCCGTCCAAAGGTTTTTACCCTTTCTTGCGGTGTTGTTGGCAATGACTGCATTTGCGGCATCAAGAATGGTCTGGGTCGAGCGGTAATTCTGCTCAAGCCGTATGACCTTTGCGTTTTCGTATTCACTTTCAAAGTTCAGTATATTTTCAATGGTAGCCCCTCTGAAACGGTATATGCTCTGGTCGTCGTCACCCACCACGCATATGTTCCGGCTGCCCTCCGCGAGGAGACTTACAAGCACATACTGTGCATGGTTGGTATCCTGATACTCGTCCACCATTATATATTTGAATTTATTGCGGTAATACTCCAGCGCCTCGCTGCTGCTTTTAAGCATGTTCACCGTATTGACTATCATATCGTCAAAGTCCATGGCATCGGCATCAAACAGCTTCTTCTGATAAAGCTCGTAGGCTCTGCCGATATGCGAGAGCCTTACGTCAGCCGCATTTTCGCGGATAAATTCAGCCGGTGTTATAAGCTGATCCTTAGCCCTGCTGATAACCGAAAGCGTACCCTTTACGGGAAGGAATTTTTCGTCATACTGAAGCTGCTTATAGACCTCCTTCATGACCCGCTTCTGATCGTCGGTATCATATATCGTAAAATGCGAAGTATAACCGAGACAGCTGCCGAACCGGCGCAGCATTCTTGAGCAGACCGAATGGAAGGTGCCTGCCCAAACATCAAGACCCTCCTGCCCCAGCATTGCCGAAATGCGCTCTTTAAGCTCACCTGCCGCCTTGTTGGTAAAGGTTATGGCAAGTATCTCCCACGGGCGCACGGGATCGACCGCGAATATACGGTCATCACCGCTGCCGCTTTCTATGGTTTTCACCCGGCTCAGCGTATACTCGTTTATAAATGGCGGCACAAAGTCGGAATAATATGCATTTCCGAACCTTATGAGCGACGCTATGCGGTTTACAAGCACCGTCGTCTTGCCGCTGCCGGCACCGGCAAGTATGAGCACCGGACCGTTAGCAGTCACAACGCCCTCAAACTGGCGGTCGTTCATCCTGCCGAAATATTTCCTTATGTATTCTTTTCTGAGCTCTGTAAATTCCTTTTTAATATCTGACATATTCTTCTCCAAGCAAAATTTCAATTAGAATTATAGCACGATATGCCCGTAAATTAAAGAGTTGATTTTTATTTTAAAAAAATATTGTAATCTTATGAAAAATGTTGTATAATACTAAGGCTGAAGCGAATCGAACACCGCACGCCTTAAACCTCCAAAAATTCCGGTTTTTATTGTGTCGAATCTTGAAATACGCCAGTATATCTGCGCTTCTCCACTTCAAAAACACGAAATTTTTCGGTTTTAAGGTCGGAGAGTTTCTGCCAACGAATTTTTTAGGCGGCGAAGCGTGAGATTGCCCGTAAGGCTGACGCCTACGGGTAATAAGCGCAAAGCTGCCTGAATAAAGGCGGCGAGCGAAACCGTACGGTGTTCGACTCTCTTCAGCCTAAGCTGACGAGAGAAAGCAGTACGCCTTCCGGCGTGCGAACGGTCGGGTCCTGTGCGACGGGTTGCCGTGAACCATGTCAGGCGGGGAACCGAGCAGCATTAAGCGGATTTATCCTGTGTGCCGCAGCCAACTCGGCCGTTCGTACGCCGGAGGGCGTACATTTTTTAAACACCGCATGAAAGGAGATATGCCCATATGTATCAGGCTCTTTACAGAAAATACCGCCCGTCCTGCTTCGCCGATGTTGTGGGACAGGAGCATATAACCGATATACTTCGCAGCGAGCTGCGTCAGGGCAAGATCTTTCATGCTTACCTTTTTACTGGCCCCCGCGGTACCGGCAAGACAAGCTGTGCCAAGATACTTGCCAAGGCGGTCAACTGCCTGTCGCCGGTCGACGGGGACGCCTGCTGCAAGTGCGACTCATGCCGCGCCATTGAAAACGGCGACGTGCTTGATATAACCGAAATAGACGCTGCGTCAAACAACGGCGTCGAGAATATAAGGGATCTGCGCGAGCAGGTGTCATACACACCGTCAAGCTCAAAATACCGCGTATACATTATAGATGAGGTTCACATGCTGTCGATCGGCGCCTTCAACGCGCTGCTCAAAACGCTTGAGGAGCCGCCGCCTCATATAGTTTTCATACTGGCGACGACCGAAGTTCACAAGCTGCCTGCCACCATATTGTCACGGTGCCAGCGCTTTGATTTTCACCGTATTCCCACGTCCACTATATCAGACCGGCTTATAGACATATCCGGCCGCGAGGGCTTTACGCTTGAAAGACCTGCTGCCGACATGATAGCCGCTTTGTCGGACGGCGGTATGCGTGACGCCTTGTCTACCCTTGACCTCTGCGCCGCAAAGGGCGGCACGGTGACCGAGGACGATGTGATGCAGGTATGCTCACTTGCAGGCGAGAACTACTGTGCTGCCATTGCCGGAATGATAAAGGACGGCGACTGCGGTGCCGCGCTCGGCAAGATAGACGAGCTGCACAAAAACGCTGTCGATCTTATGAGACTGTGCGGCGAGCTTGTAACATACTACCGCAACCTTCTGATAGCCAAGACGGTAAAAAATCCGGAGAATCTTATTGTTACCTCCCCCAAGGTTCTTGAAGAAATAAAGGCTCAGGCTGCCGATTACCCGATAGAGGGTATCGTAAACGCCATAAATGTTCTGACCGCGGCGCTCGACCGCATGACGGCGGCTGACCGCAGAACCGAGCTTGAAACGGCTGTGGTAAGGCTCTGCCGTCCACAGCTTGATACCTCGCCTTCTGCCCTGCTCGACAGGCTGGAGCGTATCGAACGTACCTTAAAATATGCGGCTCCTGCCGCTGCCGCCGTCTCTTCTGCCGCGGCAAACGGCACTGCCGCCCCTGCCCCGTCCGCAGCAGGCACTGCACCGGATAATGATAGCCGCAATGATGACTGCATAACCGGCGTGCCGGACGACGACATAACGTCCGAGCCGGACGACGACAGGTCTGCGGCTGCCACAGAGCCAACTCAGCCGGCTGTGGAAAATGAGAAAACCGAGCCGTTCGAGGCATGGCAGGACGTTATTGCCGAGCTTGTACATTCCGCTCCGCTTATGGCGGCATCGCTGGGCGGTTCAAAAGCCTATGTAAAGGGCGACCTTTTACTTATAGATTCGGCAAATGATCAGTTCTTTTCGCTCATGCGCAGCGAGGATCCGATATACCGCAGGCAGATAAAATCAGCCGTTATGCAGGTGGTGGGCAGAACCTATCGCCTCGGTCCGTACAAAACAAAAAAAGAGGCTACGGGCGATCCGCTGCGCGATGTTATGGAAAAGCTGAAAAAGCTTGAGGTACCTCAAAAGTAAAATTTAAGGATTTGGTGATAAACGATGAAAGCAAGAATACCGGGACAGAACGGACAGAGTCAGGCTGCAATGATGAAGCAGGTTCAGAAAATGCAGGCCGATATGACAAATCTGCAGGCAGAGCTTGAGGAGCGCGAATTTACCGCTCAGGCAGGCGGCGGAATGGTGGAGGTCACGATGAACGGCCGCCACGAGCTCAAAAGGCTGCATATCGACCCTGCCGCCATTGATCCGGAGGATGCCGAAATGCTTGAGGACTATATAACGATAGCGGTCAACAGCGTCGTTAAGGAAATAGCCGAAACGAGCGACCGCGAGATGAGTGCCATAACCGGCGGACTCAACATTCCGGGACTGTTCTGATGTCGTACAGCGTTGCTCCGCTCGATAACCTTGCCGAGCAGTTTGAACGGCTGCCGGGAATAGGTAAAAAGACCGCGCGCCGTCTTGCGTATTACGTTGTGACAAGGCAGGACGGAATGGCGAAAAAGTTTTCCGATGCCCTGCTTGACGCCGCCGGAAAGATAAAATACTGCAGCGTCTGTCAAAATATTACCGACAGCGATACCTGCTCGATATGTTCGTCGGATGACCGCGACCGCAGCGTCATATGTGTAGTAGAGGATGCGCAGGATGTTATGGCTTTTGAAAGGACCCGTGAATACAAGGGGCTTTATCACGTTTTGCACGGCGTAATATCGCCGCTTGACGGTGTAGGTCCCGATCAGCTCAAGCTGCGCGAGCTCATGGCGCGCCTGTCCTCGGGAGAGGTAAAGGAAATAATCATCGCCACCAATCCGACCGTTGAGGGCGAGGCGACCGCAAGCTATATCTCACGTCTTGTAAAAACAATGGGCATAAAGGTCACAAGGCTTGCTTACGGTATTCCTGTCGGCGGCGACCTTGAATATGCCGACGAGGTCACACTTTCCCGTGCTCTTGAAGGCAGAAACGAGATGTAATGTAATATGAAAGCACCGTCGGACAGCATATGATGCGACGACGGTGTTTTTATGTAAAAATATCCTGTAACCTGTCGTTTTGGGGCATATATTGACATAAATATTGACAAGCGTCTATAAGTTGTGTATAATAATCTAAACGTGTGACTCAAAATGTTAATTGCGAAGCAGTATCCCGGTCAATACGTTTTTATTTTTTGTTTTAAATTTACTTAACTTACTTTACTCATAAACGGTAATAATAGTGTTGTGAGTTTTTCTTTATTTCGTTATTGTTGGGAGTGCGTCCTGTGGAAAAGATATTTGTGAACGGAGGAAACCGGCTCGAAGGCGAGATAGCCGTCAGCGGTGCAAAAAACGCCGCCGTTGCCATAATCCCTGCCGTCCTGCTTTCTGACGGCGTGTGCCGCATTGAAAATGTTCCTTCTATCTCGGATGTCAATGTTATAATACGCATACTTTATGAACTGGGCGCAAGCGTCAAGGTTATAAACGAAACTACCGTTGAGATCAATCCCACCGGCGTAAATTCCTTTATACTTCCGGCATCCATGTCATCAAAAATGAGGGCAAGCAGCTATTTTATAGGCGCTATGCTCGGCAGATTCAAAAAAGCAAGGGTCGCGCCGCCCGGCGGATGCGATTTCGGCGTGCGCCCCATAGATCAGCATATAAAGGGCTTTGAAACGCTGGGTGCTACCGTCACTATAGATAACGGAATGGTCAATGCCTTTGCGGACGAGCTTTTGGGCGGCTCGGTCTACCTTGATAAGGTATCGGTCGGGGCGACTGTAAACATCATGCTTGCCGCCGTCAAGGCACGCGGCCTTACAATTATAGAAAACGCCGCAAGAGAGCCGCATATAGTCGATCTTGCAAACTTTCTCAACTCAATGGGCGCCGATATCATGGGCGCCGGCACCGACGTTATAAAAATACGCGGTGTAAATCACCTGCACGGCACCTGCTACAGCATAATCCCGGATCAGATCGAAGCCGGAACATATATGATAGCCGCCGCTATCACGGGCGGTGACATAACGGTCAAAAACGTCATCCCGAAGCACCTTGAGTCCATCACGGCAAAGCTCGTGGAATGCGGAGCAACCGTGGCGGAATTTGACGAGGCTGTGCGTGTCAAGATGGATCGCAGGCCTCGCAGCTGCAACGTCCTTACGATGCCGCATCCCGGTTTCCCGACCGATATGCAGCCCCAGATGACCACCCTTTTGTCGGTCGCAGACGGCGTCAGCGTCATGACCGAAGGCGTTTGGGACAACCGTTTTAAATATGTGGATCAGCTTACCATGATGGGAGCGAAGATAAAGGTAGACGGCAAGGTGGCTATAATCACCGGCATACCCTGCCTTAATTCCGCCCCAGTCAAAGCGACCGATCTCAGAGCCGGAGCAGCACTGATCCTTGCAGGACTGGCAGCCGAAGGCACGACCGAGATCGAAAACGTTGAATTTATCGACCGCGGATATGACAGGATAGTTGAAAAGCTGTCGTCGGTCGGCGCCGACATAAGACGAATGGAGTGCTTTGACCCCAACGCCAGACGTTCGGCTATATGATTTTGATTTTTTGCCGCCGTTATATCCGGCGGCTGTTTTGATTTTGAAAGGCGGAGACAATGAGCAGACTGTACCCCATAGCCAGCGGAAGCAGCGGCAACTGTACATATATAGCAAACGGCAATGACGGCATACTTATCGATGCCGGAATAAGCGCCAAAGCCATTACCGACGGACTGGCTCTTGCAGGTGTGGATCCCTTTACGCTTCGCGGTATTTTCATTACACACGAGCATACCGATCACATTTCCGGACTGCGTGTGTTTTCAAAAAAATACGGTCTGCCGATCTTTGCGTCGGAGCAGACAGCTGCTGCCATAACAGCCGCAGGCGCCGCGGATGAGTCGGCGATAACGGTTATCGAGGACTCGATCCCGGCAGGCTCGCTTAATATTACGAGGTTTGCTACCAGTCACGACTGTCCCGGATCGAGCGGATACAGAATAGACTTCGGCGACGGACGCTGCTGCGCGGTCTGCACCGATCTTGGCTATGTGTCTGACACGGTAAGACAAGCCCTTACCGGCTGTAAGGCGGTGCTTTTTGAGTCCAACCACGATGTCGCAATGCTGCAGAAAGGACCATACCCGGAGGTGCTCAAAAGACGAATTTTGGGCGATAAAGGGCATCTTTCAAACAACGCCTGTGCGGTCGAGCTGCCGCGCCTTGTTGAAAGCGGCACCACACATATAATACTGGGGCATCTGAGCCGCGAAAACAACCGCCCCGATATAGCCCACACCTCCGCTGCCGCCGCGCTTATGGAAAAGAAAATGGCTGAGGATATCGATTACATACTTTATGTCGCACCGCCGAAAAACGGCAAGGTCATTGTTTTTTAACAGGAGACATTTATGCAGAAGGTAGATATAATAGCGGTTGGTCATTTGAAGGAAAAATACCTGAAGGACGCCGAAAACGAATATCGGAAGCGCCTTTCCTCCCTTTGCCGGCTGAATATAACCGAGATCGAGCCTGAGCGGCTGCCCGACTCTCCTAAGGAATCGGAAATTTCAGCGGCACTTGAACGCGAGGCGGATCGCATATTGGCCGCATTGCCTCAGCACTGCTTTGCGGTACCCCTCTGTATCGAGGGCGATATGGCAGACAGTGTCGGTCTCTCAAAGAAGCTCGGCGAACTTGCCGTCCGTGGAGAAAGCAGGGTCTGCTTTATCATCGGCGGCTCTCACGGTTTGTCCGAACGCGTAAAAAAGGCAGGCGCGTGGCGCATGTCCATGTCGCGCATGACCTTTCCCCACCAGCTGGCAAGAATAATGCTTGAAGAGCAGATATACCGCGCTTTTAAAATACAGTCGGGCGGTACATATCACAAATAAAATACTTGACCTTTTGCAGATGGTGTGCTATAATAGCTATACCTCTGCGAAGGTCTTTTTTAAACTTAGGACCTTTTTCAGGCCATATTTTCAACTGCTTGTATGCGCTTTCTGCAAAGGCACTGTATATAGTGCTTTTACAGCGGCAGATGAAGCGTCTGATTCGAGGGAGGCCGGGTCCCCAGTTTATTTTTGGGGACAAAATAATTTCCGTAAAACGGGAGGTGCCGTCATGAGAGTTAAAATCACACTGGCTTGTTCTGAGTGCAAACAGCGCAATTACAACACCACTAAGAACAAGAAAAACGATCCCGATCGTCTTGAGATGAATAAGTATTGCAGATTCTGCAAGAAGCACACCGTTCACAAAGAGACTAAGTAAGGAGGTACTGCTTTGAAATTACTCAAAAAGGTTTTAGGCGTACTCACCATAGTCCTCAGTGCAGCGGCTCTTGTTCTTTTCTTCACGAACTTCGGCAAGGTCATTTTTGATAACGGTGACGAAGTTGTCCGTACCGGAACGCAGTTTGCTTTCGGTTCGAGCTTCGAGGGCTCAAAAACAGGTTGGTCTTCAAAGATCCTGTTTTGCCTGATCCTTACCGCTTTGACCGTTCTTTTCTCGTCATTGTCGATTAAGTTCAAGGGATCAAGATGGGCAACGATAGTCGTTTCGCTCATCGATTCGATATTCATGCTTGTCGTAGCGTGCAGAAATTCAGATTATTATCTGGACATGCAGGGCTACCCCGGCGCGTATATCACCAAATATGTAAATCACACGCCGCTGTTTATCGCGCTGCTTCTTTTCGCAACGCTTGCGTCGTCCGTTGCATACCTGCTTATAGCCGACAGGCTTGCGGTTGCAGGGGTAAAGGGTCAGCTCACCATACCGCAGAAGGTCGCCAAGGCACTGCGTGATTATAAGGGTGAGATCATGAAGATCGTATGGCCCGGTCCGCGCAGCGTCGTCAAGAACACACTGATAGTATTGGCTGTTTGCCTTTTGGTCGGAGCATTCATATGGCTGCTCGACTGGGGTCTCGGCTCACTGGTAAAGTGGATAATAGAATCCACAAGCAAGTAAGCGGAGGATAGATAATGGCAGAATACGATGAGGCCAAGTGGTATGTAGTACACACATACTCCGGCTATGAAAACAAAGTCATGACCGACCTTGAAAAAATGGTCGAGAACCGCGGGATGCAAGATCTTATACAGGACATCCGCATTCCTACCGAAACGGTGACCGAAATCACCGCCGACGGTAAGGAAAAGCAGGTGGAAAGGAAGATCTTCCCGGGATATGTAATGATCAAAATGATCGTTACCGACGATTCATGGTATGTCGTCCGCAATACGCGCGGATGCACCGGATTCGTAGGACCGGCGTCAAAACCGGTTCCGCTGACCGACAAAGAGGTTGAAGCGATCGGCGTTGAAAAGCGCACCGTCGAAGTCGCATACTCGGTCGGCGATACCGTCAACATCATCGACGGCCCTCTGGAGGGCTTTACCGGTGTTGTTGATGAAATAGATGTTGATAACAACAACGTCAGAGTCACGATCTCGATGTTCGGCAGAGAGACTCCGGTTGAACTCGAACTTACGCAGATCGAACTTATAAAAGACTGACGGCAAATATTGCCGCAGCCCTTTTGGTGCTCAGCTTAAGGAGTGCCACCGTGGGAGGAACGTCAAATTATCTTTTATGGACGCTCCGTCGTGCGTGAATAACGCCGCCACCACTATTTTTGGAGGTGCAAAAAATGGCACAGAAAATTACTGGCTATATCAAACTTCAGATCCCCGCCGGAAAAGCCACCCCGGCACCGCCTGTAGGACCGGCTCTCGGTCAGCATGGCGTAAACATCATGGCTTTCACAAAGGAATTCAACGAGCGCACAAAGAATGACGCCGGTCTTATAATCCCGGTCGTTATCACAGTCTATGCGGACCGTTCGTTCACCTTTATTACCAAGACCCCGCCTGCAGCAGTCCTTATAAAGAAGGCTTGCGGCATCGACAAGGCTTCCGGTACACCTAACAAGACCAAGGTCGCTCAGATTACCAAGGAGCAGGTCAGAAAGATCGCCGAACAGAAAATGCCCGACCTTAACGCCGCTTCAGTTGAAGCCGCCATGTCAATGGTAGCCGGCACTGCACGCAGCATGGGCATCACTGTAGTAGACTGATGCTCCCTCGTGGGAGGAAATATCCGATTTAACCACTTATCTGGGAGGTAACATTAAATGAAACACGGTAAAAAGTATGTCGCAAGCGCAGGGCTTGTCGACTCAACCAAGCAGTACGACATTGCTGAGGCAATGGAGCTTACTGTAAAAACAAAAACTGCTAAATTCGACGAGACCGTCGAAGCTCATATCCGCCTCGGCGTTGACTCACGTCATGCAGATCAGCAGGTCCGCGGCGCCGTCGTTCTTCCGAACGGAACCGGTAAAAAGGTTCGCGTGCTTGTTTTCTGCAAAGAGGACAAGGCAAAGGCTGCTCTTGACGCAGGTGCCGATTATGTAGGTGCTGAGGACATGGTCGCAAAGATCCAGGGCGAAAACTGGATGGATTTCGACGTTGTCATCGCTTCTCCCGACATGATGGGACTTGTAGGCCGTCTCGGTAAGGTTCTCGGACCGCGCGGACTTATGCCGAACCCCAAGGCAGGCACCGTCACTCCGGATGTTGCTAAGGCTGTAACCGAAGCAAAAGCCGGTAAGATCGAGTACCGTCTTGACAAGCAGAACATCATCCACTGCCCTGTCGGTAAGGTCTCTTTTGGTGCTGAAAAGCTCCAGCAGAACTTTGAGACCCTTATGTCAGCCATTGCCAAGGCAAAGCCGGCTGCCGCTAAAGGTCAGTATATCAAATCCTGCGTCGTTGCTACGACAATGGGCCCTGGAATCAAGGTAAACGCCGGTAAGTACGGCGCATAATTTGCCTGAGACTTTGGGTAAACTTTAAATGAAACAGGTCAGAACTTTTTGTAGGCTCTGACCTGTTTAAATTTGCGGCAAACGTAGGCTAACGGAACAACGAGTATTTCAATGCGGCAGTGTGGGAAATCCGCGTCAAAAAGCGGATCGGGAATTTTTTACCTGCCTGAAAAAGGGGCGTAAGTTAATTATGAAAAGCCTTGAAAACAAGGACCTTTTATCCGGCAATCTGGTTCTGAATATAATCAAGTTTACCTTGCCGATAATTTTTTCAAGCATATTGCAGCTCCTGTTCAATGCCGCCGACCTTGTCGTAGTCGGAAAATTTGATTTGGAAAACGGCTCCGCGGCACAGGCAGCCATCGGATCTACGACCGCGCTGATAGGACTGATAGTCAACTTCTTTTTGGGACTGTCGATAGGCGTCAACGTAATAGTAGCTCAGATGATAGGCGCGAAAGACACAAAAAACTTAAAGGCAGCCGTGCAGACCTCAATGATGATCGGCACCGCAGCCGGCATTGTCATAATGACGTTGGGCTCAATATTTGCAAAGCCTATGCTCAGCCTCATGAGCACCGACCCAGCCGTTCTGCCGCTCGCCGCCGATTATCTTGAAATATATTTCTTCGGCACGCCATTTGCCATGATATATAACTTCGGCAGCTCGGTTTTGCGTGCTTCCGGCGAGACCAGAAAGCCTATGATCTTCCTGACCGTCGCCGGTGTGATAAACGTTATTTTAAACCTTTTCACAGTCATTGTACTTGATATGGGCGTCAGAGGCGTCGCAATAGCCACCTCGGTCTCAAACCTTATTTCGGGTACACTTATAGTGATCAGTCTTGTAAAGACCGATACATGCGTAAAACTTGTAATAAAGGGTGCTCGTTTCAATTTCAACTGTGCTAAAAAGATACTTGGCATCGGCATAACCGCCGGACTGCAGTCGTCGATGTTCTCTATATCAAACGTACTTATTCAGTCGTCGGTCAATTCCTTCGGCGCTACGGTCATGGCGGGAAACAGCATAGCCATGAGTATTGAAGGCTTCATATACGTTGCCATGAATGCATTTTCGGCAGCCGCCATAACATTTGTGGGACAGTGCTGCGGCGCTAAAAATTATAAGCTGTTAAACCGCGTTGCGGTCACTGTACCGCTGCTTGCGGCAGCCACAGGCATCCTTTTCGGCTGGGGCGCGTATTTCCTGCGCGATCCGCTTGCCCATATATATTCGTCAAACGAGGCTGATATTGAAAAAGCGCTTATCAGAATGACCGTGATATGCCTTACATATTTCACCTGCGGACTTATGGACTCTTTTACCGGTCTCATCCGCGGAATGGGCTACTCCTTAGCGCCTATGGCGGTCTCGGTAGCAGGAGTGTGCCTGCTCAGAATAGTCTGGATATATACGGTGTTCAGACTTGACCGCACACTGACAACACTTTATATCTCCTACCCCGTATCGTGGATACTGACATTTTTGGCGCTTGTCGTCTGCTTTTTCTGTTACAAGCGCAAACTCACTAAAAATAATATCAATGCGGTAAATAATGCTTGACAAACCGTGCGGTTTATGATAATATGTTTTTGTTAATTCCAAAGACAGTAGGTGCTCTGCGTAAAGACTTTTGTCTGCCTGCCCAGGATGTACACTTAAATTTGTTATATTGACGATTTTTGTGCCTGTCCGTCTTTGGAACAGGCATATTTTTTTCGGAGGTGAATCATTGTGCCAAGTCAGATGGTTTTGGAAGCAAAGAAGCAGCAGGTTGCTGATATAAAGGCTAAGATCGAATCGGCATGCGCCGGCGTTCTTGTCGATTACAGCGGTATTTCTGTTGCCGATGACACCAAACTCCGCAAGGAACTGCGCGAAGCAGGCGTTCACTACACCGTAGTAAAGAACACCCTTCTCCGTATTGCAGTCGAAGGCACCGATCTTGCCGAGATAGATCCTTTCCTTAATGGAAACACCGCTATCGCAACAAGCGATGAGGATCAGGTCGCAGCTGCCAGAATACTCAACAAGTATGCTGAAAGCAACGATCATTTCGAGATAAAGACCGGCTTCCTTGACGGAAAGGTCATTGAAAAATCAATGATCGAAAGCCTTGCCAAACTGCCGACAAGAGACGTACTTCTTGCCACTGTTTGCAACGCTTTCAACGCTCCTATCGCAGCATTCGCCCGTGTTATTCAGGCTATTGTCGATAAGAACGGCGAGGAAACCCCCGCACCTGCCGCTGAATAATTTGCGGTAAACTTAAATTTAAAAATCAAATTATAATTTTTGGAGGTAACTAAAATGGCATCTGAGAAGATCACAGCTATGATCGAAGAGATCAAGGCTCTTTCAGTTCTTGAGCTTTCAGAGCTCGTACATGCAGTAGAAGAGGAGTTCGGCGTTTCCGCTGCCGCAGCTGTTGCTGTTGCAGGTCCTGTTGCTGCCGGCGCTGCCGCAGTTGAGGAGAAGACCGAGTTTGACGTAGTTCTCGCCGAGGCTGGCGGAGAAAAGATCAAGGTCATCAAGGCTGTTCGTGAGATCACCGGTCTTGGCCTTGCTGACGCTAAGGCTCTTGTCGATGGCGCTCCTAAGACCCTTAAGGAAGCTGCTCCGAAGGAAGAAGCTGAGGAGATCAAGAAGAAACTCGAAGAGGTCGGCGCTAAGGTCGAGCTTAAGTAAGTTTTTTACTTGTAAACAGATAGTGCACCGTGTATACACGGTGCACTTTTTTATTTCCGCTTTTCCAGTGTTTTTACAAAAGCAGTATTGCCCTGCACGAAAAACTCAATAAAATATCCTGCCACATCCATTTTGTAGATCCTTTCGGGATCGTTCTGGTACGACGGTCTCGGATCAAGCGCCAGCACATTGGTAATACCCTTTAAAATATCGGGATCTATTCCGCCTGAAATATCATCCGGTATGTGTACTTTAAGCCGGTAATCCTCATACTCAGCCGCAAATCCGGAAACTGCGTCAGGGTGGCTGTCGCAAAATGTCAGATAGGGCTTGATATCGTAAATAGGGGTCATGTCAAGCATATCCGCACCGGTCACATGCAGCACCGGTCCGCTTTCGGCGGTGTATTCTATTTTTTCGAGCTTTAAAGAGGACAGCCCTATTGCGTTCGGTCTGAACGGAGACCGTGTTGCAAAAACGCCCATGCGGCGGTTGCCGCCAAGCCTCGGCGGACGGACTGTCGGTGACCATTTGTCGCGTTCCGCCTTTGAAAACTCCCACAGCACCCATATGTGCGAAAATCCGTCCAGTCCCTTTACAGCGCTGCGGTCACGGTATTCCGGCTCGAAAATTATCACAGCCGGCATGCTTGTTTCCATGCCGCTCTGCTTCGGAATACCGAACTTGTCTTTGTATTCGGTCCTTATATGTGCTATTACTTTTAAATCACGGCTCATTATCCTCACCGGATATAATTATAGCACAATTAAGGTATTTTGTGAAGAACTTAAAAGCCGCTGAGCTCCCTTTCTATGCCTAAAATATGCATGAACCTTTTGTACTCCGAAAAGTCCCAGCCGTCGGATGCCTTTGACACATATGTTTTAAAGCCCTCGCTGTCACCCTGCCAGCGTATAACATAATAACCCTTTCTGTCAGGCAGGTGCTACAATATGTCTATTCCGGCAAGCATATAAATACCCCTTTTTAATATTTTAAATGATTGAAAATGCAATGCCGCTTAAAAACCAAATATTTTTGCGCTAATATGCAATATTCTAATAGAAAATATTGTATTTTAGCGGCATATTAAATATGTGAGGTGATTATAATGCTTGATAAACGCCTGACAAAGGCTATGCATATTGATCCTGACGATCACATTTCGGTAGAAAGACGCAGTTCGGCATCATTTTTGCTTCATGCGCATGAATACTACGAGCTTGAGGTGATCGAAAGCGGCAGCGGAACCTTGCTGCTCAACGGAAAAAGCATCAGATTTCACGCGGCAGTCTCTATATGCTGAGCCCGGCTGATTTTTATGAAATTGTGACAAAGGACGGGCTTACTCTGTGGAATATTTCATTTGACGATATAAAGGTCGCAGCGAAAAATGAGCTGATGCTCAAAACACCACTGTTCACCGTTATCCCGGAGGACAAGCTGCTCAAATTTTTCAAAGCCGCCGAATTGCTTCTGCTTGAGCATAAAACCGGAAAAAATTCCTTTGAGCTGCTGCGCTACATACTGCTTGAATTCTGTGCGATGCGTACCGACAGTGTGGTGATTTCCCCCATAAACCAAGCCATACTGCTTGTAAAGACGCTTTTCAGAGACAGCCCCTCGCTCAGCGACACTGCAGAACTGGTCGGTCTGTCGCCCGTGTATCTTGGCAGCCTGTTCAAAAAGACTACCGGGCAAAGCTATACCGAGTACCTGACCGCCTGCAAGCTGTCATGTGCCGAAATGCTGCTGCAAAACGGCATGGATGTTGCCGGCGCTTGTTTTTCTTCGGGATTCGGTTCACTGTCCGGCTTTCTTTATTCATTCAAAAAATATATCGGTATGTCGCCTGCCGAATACAAAAAAGAGTGAAAACTAAAGAGCTCCGCATACCGAAGTATGTGGAGCTCTTATTTTAATACACCTTATTATTTTATAACGTCCTTTGAACGATCGACATAAGAGGTGTGCAGTATCTCATGAGCCTTGTGACTGCCCGGCTCGCCGAAGTACTCACTGTAGAGTGCCTTGACAACGGGACTTTCATGCGACTTTCTTATGTGATTTGCAGCGTCGTAGCTGTAAAGAGCTGCGGCGCGCTTTGCCTTTATATCGGTGTTCATTCTGACAGCCGATGACTGTATGGGCTGACCGCCGCCGTTTACGCAGCCGCCGGGGCAGCACATAACTTCGATAAAGTGGTAGTTCTTTTCGCCGTTTTCAACTGCGGTAAGAACCTTGTGAACGGCGCTAAGTCCGCTGACTACGCAGATGTTGACATCCATTCCGGCAATATTCAGGGTTGCTTCCTTGATATCGTCGGTTCCGCGGACCGCGGTGTAATCGACATGGTCTAAAGCCTTGCCCTCAAGAACATCTGCAACGGTCCTGAGCGCTGCTTCCATAACGCCGCCGGTAACGCCGAATATAACGGCTGCGCCGGTCGACTCACCCAGCGGATCGTCGAACCTTTCATCCGGAAGATTCTTAAAGTCGATGTGGGCGCGCTTGATCATTCTTGCGAGCTCACGGGTGGTGATGGTAATATCAACGTCGGGTATGCCTGCCGCCGACTGACCGTCACGTCCTATCTCGAACTTCTTGGCGGTACACGGCATGACCGACACGCTGACGATGTTCTTAGGATCAATGCCGTTCTTCTCAGCATAATAGGTCTTGATGACCGCACCGAACATCTGCTGCGGAGATTTGCAGCTTGAAAGGTTCGGAAGCATTGCCGGATGATACATTTCACAGAACTTTATCCAGCCCGGAGAACATGATGTTATCATGGGCAGTACGCCGCCGTTCTTTACACGGTCGATAAACTCGGTGCCTTCCTCCATTATGGTAAGGTCAGCGCCGACATCGGTGTCAAACACCTTGTCAAAGCCGAGCCTGCGAAGAGCAGCAACCATCTTGCCCTCAACGCCGGTGCCGATCTCATAGCCGAATTCCTCGCCCAAAGCGGCGCGGACGGCAGGAGCGGTCTGAACTATAACAACCTTCTCCGGATCGCATATAGCTTCAAATACCTTTGCGGTGTCATCCTTCTCATAGAGTGCACCGGTCGGGCAGTTTACGATACACTGTCCGCAGGAAACGCAGCCGACCTCGGCAAGCTGCTTGTTGAAGGCGCATGCAACGTTGGTATCGATACCGCGGTCATTCGCGCCGATAACGCCGACATGCTGTGCCTTACATGCCGCAACGCAGCGGCGGCAGAGCACGCATTTGTTGTTGTCGCGTATCATATGGGGAGCCGAGGTGTCAAGCGCATATACCGGCTTATCGCCGTCGAATATTCCCTCGTCCTCGATGCCGTAATCACGGCAGAGTCTCTGGAATTCGCAGTTTTCCGATCTTACGCAGGAAAGGCACTTGCGCTCATGTGTCGAGAGCAGCAGCTCAAGTGTAGTCCTTCTTGACTTCTGGACCTCAAGGGAATTTGTGCGGACCTCCATGCCCTCTGACACGGGATATACGCACGAAGCAACTATTCTGAAGCCTCTGCCCTCATTCGCTTCAACAACGCAGATACGGCAGGCGCCGATCTCGTTCATTTCCTTCATAAAGCAGAGCGTCGGTATCTCAATACCGACCTTGCGGGCGGCTTCAAGTATCGTAGTACCGGCAGGTACGGAGACATCCATACCGTTGATCTTACAATTAATTATCTTTTCCATTGTATGTATTCTCCTTCCTTAACCTCTTGATATCGCCTTGAACTTACATCCGCCGATACATGCGCCGCACTTGATACACTTGTTTATATCAATGACAAAAGCAGGGAGCTTCTTGCCGGGTGCCACATAATCGGTCTTGGTGATAGCGTCGGCAGGGCAGTTTCTTGCACACATGCCGCAGCCTATGCACTTGTCTTTATCAATGCTGTACTTAAGCAGCTTCTTGCACACGCCGGCAGGACATTTCTTGTCGACGATGTGGGCGATATATTCGTCACGGAAGTAACGTAAGGTGGAAAGAACGGGGTTGGGAGCGGTCTGTCCGAGTCCGCACAGGGCGTTCTTCTTGATGTAGTAGCAAAGCTGCTCCATCTTGTCGAGATCCTCCATTGTCGCCTTTCCTTCGGTTATCTTGGTCAGCATTTCAAGCAGGCGCTTTGTACCTATGCGACAGGGTGTACATTTTCCGCACGACTCATCGACCGTGAACTCAAGGAAGAACTTTGCTATATCGACCATGCAGGTGTCCTCATCCATAACGATAAGTCCGCCCGAGCCCATCATTGAGCCTATTGCAAGCAGGTTGTCGTAGTCTATCGGAATGTCAAGATGCTCTGCCGGGATACATCCGCCGGAAGGTCCGCCGGTCTGTGCAGCCTTGAACTTCTTGCCGTTCGGTATGCCGCCGCCGATCTCCTCCACTATCTGGCGCAGTGTTGTTCCCATAGGAACCTCGACCAGTCCCGTGTGCTTGATATTTCCGCCGAGTGCGAACACCTTGGTGCCCTTTGACTTTTCGGTTCCCATCGAGGCGAACCAGTCGGCGCCTTTGAGGATTATCTGCGGAATGTTGGCATAGGTCTCAACGTTATTGAGAACGGTAGGCTTGCCGAACAGGCCCTTTACAGCCGGGAACGGAGGACGCGGACGCGGCTCGCCGCGCTTGCCCTCTATCGAGGTCATAAGAGCGGTCTCCTCACCGCAGACGAATGCGCCGGCACCGAGACGGAGCTCGATATCAAAATCAAATCCGGTACCGAATATATCCTTGCCGAGCAGGCCGTATTCTCTCGACTGCTTTATAGCAACCTCAAGACGATGAACGGCTATCGGGTACTCAGCACGGACATATATATATCCCTGACTTGCTCCTATCGCATAGCCCGCTATTGTCATTGCCTCAAGGACGGCATGGGGGTCGCCCTCAAGCACCGAACGGTCCATGAACGCACCGGGGTCGCCTTCGTCGGCGTTGCAGCAGACATACTTCTGCTCCGCATCGGGGACCAGCACTCTTGCAAGCTGCCACTTCTTTCCGGTGGGGAATCCGGCGCCGCCTCTGCCGCGCAGTCCGGAAGCAAGAACGGTATCGATTACATCCTCAGGCGTCATTTCGGTAAGTGCCTTGCCGAGTGCGCTGTAACCGTCCATGGCTATGTATTCATCAATATTTTCAGGGTTGATAACACCGCAGTTTCTCAGTGCAACGCGGTGCTGCGCCTTATAGAACGCGGTGTCGCCGAGTGAAACATTATCGGTCGGCTCGGCATCGCCGGTATCATTGTAAACAAGATGCTCAACGATACGTCCTTTGAGAAGATGCTCGGAAACTATTTCGCTGACGTTTTCAGGCGTGACGCGCGAATAGAAAGTGCCGTCCGGGTAGACTATAACAACCGGACCTAAAGCGCAAAGACCGAAGCAGCCGGTCTGCACTATTTTGATCTCATCCTCAAGACCGTTTGCCTTGATCTGCTCGGCAAACGCTTCCTGTATAGCTTTGCTGCCGGACGAGGTACATCCCGTACCGCCGCAAATCAGCACATGTGCTCGAATCATTTGTTTTACCTCCTAAAGTTATGCCTTAAAGCCGTTGATAGTGTACTCGGTCACTACCTTGCCGCCTTTTAAGTGCTTTTCGACGACCTCTGCCGCCTTTTCAGCGGTCATTTTAACGTAGGTGACCTTGTCCTTGCCTGCCTCAAAGATCTCGACTACCGGCTCAAACTGGCAAATGCCGATACATCCGGTCTGAGTGACCGTGACCTTTCCGTTAAGACCCGCCTTGTCGACACCCTCGACAAATGCGTTGAGCACAGGACGTGCTCCGGCTGCGATGCCGCAGGTTGCCATTCCGACAACAACGCGCACATCTCCGGTTCCCTCGCGAAGGACTACCTTATCCTTCATTTTGTCTCTTATAGCTGCGAGTTCTGCCAATGACTTCATGTTGTTATGTTCCTTTCCTTGATGGATTTTTTATATATTTTGTTGCTGTTCGCAAAGATAATCCTTTATCCAGCTCATGACCTCGGGCGAATTAACAGGCACATCGCCCAGTATCTCTTTTATCTGCCTCGTGTCAAGCGCGACGGTATAGTATGGTGTTTTGTGCGAAAACACAAGATCAACATCGGGCGCACACTGCAAAAGCGTCATGACAGTGGCGTTTATATCGCCGAGAGGGGTCATGTCGATGTGATCCTTATAAAACACGGCACTTGTCACCGTACCGTGATCGCTTTTGTACTCAGCCTCGCACCTTGACATAATACTGAAGCTGCCGCCGGTCTGCTCCGCTTCCATTTTAAGGAGCGGTATTCCGAGACCAACCTTCCTTGTCGTCCGGGTGGTCGAAAACGGGTCGGTCACGGTCTTTAAAAATTCTTCCGTCATGCCGCAGCCGTTGTCGGACACCGTAACGGTCAGCGTGTCCTTTTCCTCCGTTACATCTATTCCGACCAGCGTTGCCCCTGCCTTGAGGGAATTTTCGGCGATATCGAGAATGTTCAGAGACAGCTCCTTCATAGGTCACCTCTAAAGATTTTAAAAAGCGCGCGTCTTACACTGTCCGGGTCACCACGGTTGGCATCAAGCTCAAAGCAGCTTTCGGCGTCCCTTATATCGCAAAGCCTGTGAGCGTCCGAGCTGACGATGCTTTTCCGGCTTTTAAGCGCCGGGTGGAGTGATTTGTATTTTTCAATATTCGCCTCATCGTGATATTCGGCGCACAAAAATTCATTTATATCCGGGAATGTGCCGAGAACGGCTATGATGCCGTTCGACGACCGGTCGACATGCGCCGGATAGCAAACGCCGCCGCATGAAGTAACCAAACCGGGCACCTCGTCGATACCGATACTTACGGCATTTATAAGCAGATGCTTTACATAGTCCTTCGGCTCGTCGTCATCGCCTATGATTATCTGTTCACCGAAAATGTCCGGACGGTTGTCAATTTTTATCCGCCGCGGCTCTATCAGCCTGTCAAAACTTATTGCGCCGTCCAGAGTCTCGAACAGGCAGACGACATGTATATCCTCCGCTGTCGTAAGCTCCATGCCTGCTATGGGAACTATCCTGTAAGCGGCGGCAGCGGAGAAAAACGCCGGACAGTTGGCGACCGAATTGTGATCGGTCAGCGCCGCGATATCAAGACCTGCAAGTGTTGCCATGCCTGCAATGTTGCCGGGCGTCATGTCGTTATCGGCACAGGGCGACAGGCAGGAATGAATGTGCAGATCGTAATAAAACCTGCTCATTTCAGAAGCTCTGAAAGCCTTACGGCTGTTTCGTATGACGTAAGACGGGTGCACAGCATGTTGATGCCCCGCTGCGCTGCCGTTTCTGCGACATTCTCATCCGGCATAACGCCTTCTGAAAATATCACGCACGAAACATCCGCAAGCGACGCGACGGCGGCAACATTCATGTTTGACATTATGGTTATCCATGCGTCGCCGGCACTTGCTCTGCCCATGACCCAGCTGAGCAGATCGCCCACATAGCCGCCGGTGACCTCACGGTCAGGCTCCGGCAGGGATACTGCGTCAAGAGAAAGTCTGCTTTTCAGTTCAGCAACTGTCATTCGTGCCGCCTCCCTCACATTTATACCGACGTATCACGCAGGCATCTATTGTGCTTTCGCCCTTTACGATATCCTCTGCAAGCGCGCGGCAGTTTGGTGCTCCGCATGAGCCGCAGTCGATGCCGGGGAGCTGTTCCTTTATAGACTGGATATCCGCCATCATCCGCATCGACTCGGCAATATTGCTGCCGAGCTGCGACAGAGGGCTGTAATCCGGTATTCCGCCGAAAAAGCAACCGGACGGTATATACCTCTCGTCCTTTTGCAGAATGTTCTGCGAGACCGGAAGATAACGCCTCAGCGTTTGCAGCCTTGCCTTTGCGATAAACGGATTTTCCACCGTCATAACGCCGCCGACGCAGCCGCCGGTGCAGGCGTTGAGCTCAATGAATTCGAGCTGCGGTATGGTACCGTTCTCTATCTGATCGAGCATTTTAATGACGTTTTCTATCCCGTCCGTGGCAAGGTACCGGTCGTTGAACAGAGCGGTAGCTTCGCCTCCCGACGCCGCCCAGCTGATTCCTATCATGCCCGAATTGGACGTGACCTTCGGCGGCTTGTCGCTTTTCAAAAGGTTTATGAGCGTAAAATATATATCGCTTATCGAGACCACAAGGTCTATCCCGCTTTTGTGATCACCGAACCCGTTTTTCACATAGCTCGTTTTTGCAGGACAGGGAGAAATAAAGCATACGCCTATATCGGAGGAAACGAACTCCGGATGCTCAGCCAGCGCTTTTTCCCTCGCCGCTGCGGCAGCCAGCTCCATAGGGGGCAGCAGCGGCAGCAGGTTATCCTTGAGATACGGAAAACGCATTGCGATAAGTCTTGACACGACGGGGCAAGCCGAGCTTATGACCGGCCGCTTTATCCCTTCGGTCTTTAAGTATAATCTTGTATATTCGGAAACATATTCAGCCGCCGCGGAGACCTCGCATACATCGTCGAAGCCCATATCGAGCAGTCCCTGTATGACATGGTCGGCATCCTCAAGCCCCTCGAACTGGCCGTAAAGGCTCGGTGCCGGCAGCGCGATGCGCCACTTGAAACGGCTGAGATTGTCGAGCTTGTTGCACTCCGCGCGCTTTGCATTATGGGGGCAAACCCTTATACATTCGCCGCAGTCGATGCAACGGTCGGCTGCTATGACCGCGTGGCAATCCCTTATTCGGATAGCCTCGGTCGGACAATGCCTGAGACATGTAGTGCAGCCGGTGCATTTTTCTCTTTGCAGAGAGACCGAATGTTCATATGTACTCATTATATTTGTCCCTTTTGCTGACGGTTATCTATTTACATATCGACGCGCATGGTGATCCGCGTTCCCTTGCCGGGAGCGGTATCAATATCCATTTTATCGGTATAGCGCTTCATGTTGGGCAGACCCATTCCGGCGCCGAAACCGAGCGATCTTATATTGTCGGGTGCCGTGGAATATCCCTCGCGCATGGCAAGTTCAACATCGGCTATGCCGGGACCGTCGTCATCAAGTATAATATTGATCGAGCTTTCGCTCACCACTACATCGGCTCTTCCGCCGCCGGCGTGTATGACCATATTGATCTCGCCCTCGTACATGGCGATAGACACGCGCCTGATTATTTCGGCAGGAATACCGAGCTGACGCAGGTTCTTCTTGACCTGCACCGATGCCTGACCGGCTGAAGTGAAATTCTCGCCGTCGACATCAAAATGGAACCTTACCGACTCACTCATTCGCTTCACCGCCGACAAGACCGCCGGTATAAAGCTTTCCGCAAGCATCGTACATCCGAAGCTCGGTCGTCATGAGGACTATCGACGCTTCACGCGCCAACTCCTCCATTTCGGCGGTGGGCTTCTTTGAACGCACGAAAACTATGCACACCATGTCCATCATCTCAGCCGTCCTTATGACCTGAGCATTTACAAGACCGGTAAGCAATACGGCCTGATCCTTGACGTACGCCAGTACGTCGCTCATCATATCACTGCCGCAGGCGGAATATACCTCGCGGTCGGCAAATTCGCCGCCGCAGACGATCTCAGCGCCGAGCAGTTCCCTGATAGTGCTGATCTTCATATGTTTCCCTATACCTTTAAAAGTCAGGCGTACTTTGCAAGTATGCCGTCGATATCCTTTTCGGTCAGACGTCCGTAAACATCCTCATTGACGGTAAGAACAGGAGCCAGTCCGCAGGCACCTATACAGCGACATGCCTCAAGCGAGAACTTTCCGTCCGCCGTGCAGTCGCCGGGCTCAATGCCGAGAACCTCGGTGATCCTGTCAAGCAGCTTCTGCGAGCCTTTGACGTAGCACGCGGTACCGAGACATACCGATATTTTGTACTGACCCTTGGGCGACAGGGCAAACTGTGCATAGAAGGTCGATATTCCGTAGACCTCCTCAACCGAAACACCCATACCGTCGGCGATCATCTGCTGTCCCTCCAGCGGCAGGTATCCGTATATTGCCTGCGCCTCCTGCATGACCTGCATCAGAGAGCCTTCAACATTTTTCTTGGCTTCGATAACAGCGTCAAGCTTTGCCTTCTGTTCCGGCGTACCCTTAAACGGGACCGAACTGGCATTCTTTTTCATAAGCACTTCCTCCAAAAGCGATTTGACTCATTACCCAGAACTTCGGCAATTTTGCCGATAAGCACATGTACCTCAGTCTGTATAACTGTTAAAATTATAACAGAGCTTTGCACAAAAGTCTACACATTTATCGTATTTTTTACATGATTATATGTAATTTTTTATATACCGCCTGTATAGCACGGTGCAAACCGGCGGCAAAAGGCTCAAAACATACCCTCCACAGGCAAAATATACGCAAAAAACAAGCCGGATATGAACTGCCGCCATTTTCACGGGCAGCAGTCATATCCGGCTTTATATATTGCTATAACGGTATTATTTCTGTTTTTCGATGTACCTTGTCTCGACTTCCTCTTTTGCTCTCGCAAGGAAATCGTCAAGTGTCATGGTGCCTATATCTCCGCCGCTTCTTGCTCTGACAGATACCGTGCCGTCGGCAATTTCCTTGTCGCCGACTATAAGCATGTACGGTATTTTCTCAAGCTGAGCCTCGCGGATGCGGTAGCCCATCTTTTCGCCGCGGTCGTCGCATGTGGCTCTGAATCCGGCTGCCGTGATGCGGTCGGTGAGCGCTCTTGCCTCGGCGCTGAGCCTTTCGGATATCGGGATGACCCTTATCTGCTCGGGAGCCAGCCACATCGGCATTGCACCGCCGTATTTTTCAAGCAGCAGTGCCAGTGTTCTCTCGTAGCAGCCCATCGATGTGCGGTGGATAATGTAAGGATTTTTCTTCTGACCGTCGCGGTCGATATACTCCATACCGAATTTTTCGGCAAGCATCTGGTCGATCTGGATGGTGATAAGTGTATCTTCCTTGCCATAGACGTTTTTGATCTGTATATCAAGCTTCGGTCCGTAGAAGGCTGCCTCGCCTATGCCGATATCATACGGTATCTTCAGATGGTCAAGTATTTTAGCCATGACGCCCTGTGCCTCGTCCCACTGCTCGGGAGTGCCGATGTACTTCTTCGTATCCTCGGGATCCCACTGTGAGAAGCGGTAGGAAACATCCTCGTCAAGACCTACCGATTTCAGCATAAAGCGCGCAAGCTCAAGACAGCCCTTGAACTCCTGCTCGAGCTGCTCCGGGGTGCACATGAGATGTCCTTCCGATATTGTGAACTGGCGCACACGGATAAGTCCGTGCATTTCGCCGCTGTCCTCATTGCGGAAAAGTGTTGACGTTTCGTCATAACGGAGCGGAAGATCGCGGTACGAACGGCTGCGGTTGAGGTACGCCTGGTACTGGAACGGGCAGGTCATCGGGCGCAGCGCAAAACATTCCTTGGTCTCGTCGTCCGGATCGCCCAAAACAAACATACCGTCAAGGTAATGATCCCAGTGACCGGACAGCTTGTACAGCTCACGCTTAGCCATGTATGGCGTTTTTGTGAGCAGCCAGCCGCGTTTTGCTTCCTCGTCCTCGACAAAGCGCTGCAGTATCTGAATGACCTTGGCGCCCTTCGGGAGCAGTATCGGCAGTCCCTGTCCTATTATATCGACCGTTGTGAAATACTCAAGCTCTCTGCCTATCTTATTGTGGTCGCGCTGCTTTGCAAGCTCAACCTTTTCGAGGTATTCCTCAAGCTCGGACGCCTTCGGGAAGGCTGTGCCGTATATACGCTTGAGCATTTTTTTGTTTGAGTCGCCTCTCCAGTAAGCGCCGGCGACCGAGGTAAGGCGGAATGCCTTTACCGCTCCGGTTGACATAAGGTGAGGTCCGGCACAAAGATCGGTAAACTCGCCCTGACGGTAGAAGCTGATCTGCTCGCCCTCGGGCAGGTCGTTTATAAGCTCGACCTTGTATGGCTCGTTTTTCTCCTCAAAATATTTGACCGCTTCGTTTCTGTCCATATAAAAGCGCTCGATCGGAAGATCTTCCTTTACTATCTTCTTCATCTCGGCTTCAATGCCTCTCAAAGCCTCGTCCGTAAAGGTCATATCGGTATCGAGGTCATAATAGAAACCGTTTTCTATAGACGGACCGATAGCCAGCCTGACATCCGGATAAAGACGCTTTATCGCCTGCGCCATTATGTGAGACGCGGTGTGCCTGAACGCGCGGCGACCGTAGTCGTCGTCAAATGTGAATATCGCGACATTGCTGTCCTTTTCAATGACCGTGCGAAGATCGGCGTACTCGCCGTTTATTTCGGCTGCACATGCCGCCTTTGCCAAACCGGCACCTATCGACTGCGCGATACCTATAGCGGTGATCTCGCCGTCATATTCCTTAACAGTACCGCCCTTCAGTGTGACCTTTATCATAAAATCTGCTCCATTCCGCCGTCGCTTTTTTGTTTTTGGCACCTTCGCCTGACGGCTATTGCGAAGTGCCCGGAAAGTACGGGAAAAATAAAAAACTTCACCCTGAAAAAACAGGGTGAAGTTACAATAAACTAACTCCACGGTCCCACCCGTGTTGCAGAAACATCTGCCGCTTTAAAGCACCCTTAACGTGGGGCATCCGTCAGTCCTTTTTTACCGGACTGCGCTCGAAAAGCGGTATCCTTTATAAGTCTTGCCAAAACGGCTTTCAGCCGGTGACCGTTCTCTCTTTACTGGCAGTTTCAAACAAGGCGTGTCTTTTCTCGTCGCTTTACCTTTTAGTACATGATACAACCACTGTTCCGATTTGTCAAGCGGTTTTTTTAAAACTTGAACACACGCGCTTTAAGCAGTGCTGCGTCCTCGTCGATATGCGACGATATGAGCACCGGCATGCGGTTTTCTGCTGCCGTTTTGAGTATCAGTCCGGCGGCTGTCCGTCTGTTTTCGGCGTCAAGACCGTTGAACGGTTCGTCAAGCAGCAGCGCCTCTCCGCCGAAGGCAAGGGCGCGGACAATGGCGACGCGGCGCTTCATTCCGCCGCTGAGGCGTCTTACGGCAGTGTCGGCTTCCTTGTCAAGTCCCATGTCACGGAGCAGCTGCATAGCGTTTTGCCGTCCGCCGTCAGGGGATGTCAGGAACAGGTTTCTTTTTATGCTCGCAAAGGGCAGCAGGCGGTCCTCCTGGAACACAACGCCGACCCTTTCCGGTGCAATAACCGTACCGGAGTTTGGGGCACATAACCCTGCGAGCAGCCGTATCACGGTGGTCTTTCCGCAGCCCGACGGACCTTTAATGGCGACACATTCGCCGTCATGTACGGTAAGGCTGAAATTTTGCAGCACCGCTTTGTCTCCGTAGGAGAAGCTGACGTTTTCAAGCCTCAGCATTTTCGTTTCCTCCCGTGATAAAATGGCGGCAAAGCAGCTTCAGCACTATTTCAAACAGCACCGACAGCACCACAACGGTAAGCGTCAGGGCATATACGCCCTCAAAATCAAGATTTCCCTTTGCCCTTGAAAGGCTGTAGCCGATCGACACCGCAGGGGTGCACAGCACCTCGGCAGCCACGCCAGATTTCCAGGCAAGCCCCAGCGCGTTTACCGCCGCGGTGACCACCTCCGGTCCGCTAAGCGGCAGCCTCACCGCAAACAGTTCCCTTACCTTTCCTACCTTATATACCCGGCACATCTCGGTAAGCTGCCTGTCGGTGCCGCAAAGTCCGTCATGCACCGACTGCCATACCGTCGGCATGACCATGAGCATGGAAATGAATACGGGCAGCCTGTCAACCTTTATAAACAAAAATGCAAGTATTATAAAGGAAACGACCGGCACAGCCCTTATGACGCGCATTGCAGGTGCAAAAACCGTTCTTGCCGCTTTAGACGCAAAGGTAAATATGCCGAAAGCCAGTCCCAAAGCCGAGCCTAAGACAAATCCGCAGAATATCCTCAGCAGCGTACTGCCTGCGTTTTTGTAAAATCCTGCGGTGCAAAGCAGTTCGGCAAGGCGGCCAAAAACGGCGCTGGGAGCCGGCAGGAACAGTTTCAGCTCGTTTGCTATCAGCATGCTTGCCGCCTGCCATACTGCCAGCCAGAATATGACCGACAGCAGTATTCCGCCCGCTTTTTTCAATATATTTTTATTTGTTGTAGTAGAATCCGTCACTCGGCATCGCTCCTCCTATGGACGATGCGTCGGCGCCGAAAAGTACCTCAAAATAACCGGTTATCGCCGACTTCATCTCGGTGCCCGTTACAAATGTCAGGTTGCAGTTGGGTATCGCTGCCTTGGCTATAGCGGCAGCCGGTACGATGCCGTACTTTTCGCACGCTGCGGCGGCGCTGTCGATGTCGCTCTTGGCAAAATCGACGGAATTTTTGTACTCCTCAAGGAACTTGTCCACGGCAGCCTTGTTTTCGCTTATGTACGAAGCCTTTGCTACGACGCAGCCCATCATGAGACGGCTCTCTGACACCTTGTCCCACTCGTCGTTTACCGAGAGGACGCGCTTCAATGTGTCCTTTTTGGTAAGCACGACCGTTGCGGCCGGTTCGGGCACCATGGCGACCTCAGCCTCACCGCTTATGAGCTTGGCGTTGAGTTCGTCATTGCTGACGAGGAACTTTATCGTTACATCGGTTTTCGAATCAATGCCGTTTTGCTCAAGTATGTAGCGGAGTATGTATTCCGGGTTGGAGCCTTCGCCGGTAGAATATATCGTCTTGCCTTTCAGGTCGGCAATCGACTTTATGCTGTCGCCGTTTTCGATTATCGACAAAACGCCGAGGGTGTTCACGGCAAGCATGACTATCTGTCCGTTGGTCTTGGCGGCAAGCTTTGCGGCAAGATTGGTCGGAACCGACGCTATGTTAATCTCACCCGAAACTATTTTTCCGCTCAGTTCATCCGGTGCGGACGCTACGGTAAATGTGTAGTTGTTGGCAGTCTTTTTTTCTTCTGCGTCGCTCATGAGCTTTGCCATGCCGACTCCGGTCGGACCTTTAAGGCAGGCAACGGTCATATCGACGGCGGTGTAGCTTTCGCTTTCTGAATTGCCTGACGCTGCGGATGAAACTTTGCTGCTATCGGCACCGTCGCCCTTGCTGCCGCAAGCGGCAAAGGATACGAGTATTGCCGCTGCAATCAGCAAGGCAACAATGGATCTTAACTTTTTCATAACTATATATCTCCGTTTCTTGTGGGGCAAGCCCTGTTATTATCTGACAACTTCCATATCTCCGCATATAAGGCGGAAGCCGCCCTTTGTGCGTGAGATAAGTCCGCTGCTTTCCAAAGAGTCAACAGCCCTGTAGAGGCTTGTTCTGCCGCATTTCAGCCGCCTTGCCAGCTCAGCCATACCGAAGCCGGCGTCGGAAAAGCCGTTTTCGTCTGCGGTAGTCACTATATATTCGTATACCTTTCCGACGGCGCTGCCTGCCGAAAACATGTCAATGCGCCGGTTCAAAAAACGTATTTTGTCGCTTAGATAGCCTATGTAATTGAGCGCCACGGCAGGATATTCGGTCATTATCCGGCGAAGGTCGTCCTCACTTATATATATGACCTTGCAGATGGCGGCAGCCGTTATGCTGCTCGACCCTTCCTTCCATGTGCCGAACACCGAAGCCGCACCGAACACCTCGCCCTTGCCTATCATACGCATGACCACGGTCTCGCCGGTCTCGCCCCTGCGGCAAACCTGTGCCGTGCCGGTAATAAGTATCCCTATATATCCGCACCTGTAAAGCTCGCAGCCCTTTTCCATATCGGTGCCGCTGCCTATCAGTCCGGCTATTGACTTATACTCGGTATCGTTTAATCCGTCAAACAGAAAACAATCCAATAACGGTCACTGCCTTTTAAATGTGTACTAAATGGAACACTTTTTATATTATACAATATGATTTCGTTTTTTGCAAGCATTATTTGCCTTTAAAACTTTATTTTTAAAAATGTATATTATTTTCCGGCAATCTGTGTTACAATACATTTAAAAGACTAAGGGGGCTTTTACCTTATGCATTTGCCAAAAAAGATGATCTGTATATTTTTATCGCTGTTTGCCGTGATGTCGGCACTGTCGGGCTGCGGCAGTGAGGCAAAGACGGTCAGCGACAGCGGATTTTACGCGATAGTTTATAAGGATCACTGCGAAATAAACGGAATGTCGGCGGAAAGTGAGCAGGTAAACGTCCCACAGAAAATCAAGGGCAAGCCGGTCACCGCTATTGCCGAGGGCACCTTCAGCGGTCTGCCCGTGGTTTCGGTCACGCTGCCCGATACGGTAACATCGATAGGCAAGGCGGCATTTTCAAACTGCAACAACCTTGTTGAGATAAAGCTGCCGGGATCGCTTAACGCCCTGCCCGACTCGGTCTTTTTCAGATGCATAAGCCTTACGTCGGCAAATCTGCCCGATTCTCTTGTGAGCATAGGCGAAAACGCATTTTATGAATGTAACAAGCTGACTATAGACCGGCTGCCCGGCTCGCTTGTAACGATAGGCCCATACGCATTTGCCGGCTGCACGTCAATAACCGGTGTGTCGCTGCCGGATACCGTGTCGGAAATAGGCGACGGCGCATTTGAGGGCGCTTCGTCACTTGGCACCTTTTCATCCGGCAAAGGGCTTGTCAGAATAGGCAAAAATGCTTTTGGTCTGTGCACGGCGTTAAAGAGTGTCACACTCAATGACGGGCTGTCGGAAATAGGCACCGATGCGTTTGCCGAAACGGCAATAGAAAGCATAGACCTGCCGGACAGCGTAACAACGCTCGGCGGATGCTTTTCCGGCTGCAAGGAGCTTAAAACCGCAAAGCTGCCCTCACAGATCACGGTCATCGGCGACGGTCTGTTTTCCGGCTGCGGCAAGCTTTCGGAAATAGTCCTGCCGGCAGGTATCACTTCCATAGGAAGCAGCGCGTTCAAAGGCTGCGGCAGCCTTTCGGCTCCGTCGATCCCTGGCGGCGTCGTGTCGGTCGGGGACGAGGCATTTTCGCAGTGCATGGACTTTGACGAGCTTTATTTTGGCAGCTCGCTTCTGTCGGTTGGCAGGGAGGCGTTTTCCGGCTGCGTGAACCTCAAGACACTTGAGCTCGGTTCGTCGCTCAAAACAATAGGCGACGGCGCATTTTCGGGCATGCTGAAAATAAGGTATATCACTCTGCCGGCCTCGGTCGAAACGGTAGGCAGCGGAATATTCAAGTCATGCTCGCTGCTGAGGGTAGTTACAATATTAAAAGAAAAGGATTCGCTTGATACTTCGAGCTGGGGAGTGGGCTTCAGTATCACATGGAAACCGCAGTAAAATGAAATTATCGGAAAACAAAAGAGCAAAGACCGCCTGCGATCTTCTCGAAAAGAAGTACCCGGATGCCGTCTGCTCACTTACCTATAAAACCGCATATGAGCTGCTGATTGCAACAAGGCTGTCAGCCCAGTGCAGCGATAAGACCGTAAACATGGTGACGCCGGAGCTGTTCAAAAGGTTTCCCGACCCCGAAAGCCTTGCCGCTGCCGACGTAAACGATGTCGCCTCGATAATACATATATGCGGACTTTTCAAGACAAAATCCGAAAGCCTTGTCGGCATCGGAAAAATGCTGTGTGAGGAGTTTGGCGGCAAGGTGCCTGATACTATAGAGCAGCTGATACGTCTGCCGGGCGTCGGCAGAAAAACGGCAAACTTGGTTGTGGGCGATATCTACGGCAAGCCTGCCGTGGTCGCCGACACGCATTTTATAAGGCTTTGCAACCGTTTAGCCTTTGTGAGCACCGAAAATCCCGAGGCGGTCGAGCGTGAAATGCGAAAGCTGCTGCCGCCGGAGCGCTCCAACGACTTCTGCCACCGCGCGGTGCTGCTCGGCAGAGAGATATGCACGGCAAGAAAGGCACTTTGCAATGATTGTCCGTTGAATGAGATCTGCCCTAAACATATAAATATAAAGCCTGTAAAAAGGTCAAAAGGAAAAGGGAAAAAATGAAGTTTATACACTGTGCGGATATTCATCTTGACTCGAAAATAGAGTCCAATCTGCCGCCGCAGAAATCAAAGCAGCGGAAAAGGGAGATACTGCTGTCATTTTTGCAGATGATAGACTACGCAAAGGAAAACGGCGTTACGGCTGTCATAATAGCAGGTGATCTTTTTGACTCCGACTGCGTCCTCCCGACCACAAGGGACATCGTTATATCCAAGATAAGGGACTGTCCGGATACCGATTTTCTTTACCTTTCGGGCAACCATGACGGCGCATTTTCGCTGTCCGATGTGCCGCTGCCGGAAAACCTTAAAATGTTTTCGGACAAGTGGACGTCTTACAGCTACGGCGACGTTACTGTAACCGGCGTCGAGCTGACGCAGGAAAACTGCCGGCACATCTACGGTAGCCTTGTGCTCGATCACGGCAGCTTCAATATAGTGACAATGCACGGCGGACTGTCGTCCTCGTCGGGCGAACAGCTTGTAAACAAGACCGAGCTTGCCGGCAGAGGTATAGATTATCTGGCGCTCGGTCATTATCACAGCTTTGACAGCGGCGTGCTTGATTCAAGAGGAATATGGTGCTACAGCGGATGCCTTGAGGGCAGAGGCTTTGACGAGGCAGGCGAAAAGGGATTTGTTCTGCTCGATATAAATGAAGGACGTCTCGACCGCAAATTTATAAAGTGCTCGCAAAGGGAGATAGTCGTAAAGGAATGTGACATAACCGGGCTTACATCTACCTCGCAGATAACAGACTGTGTTCTGCAGTCGGTGTCGGACATTCCGGACAGTGCCTGTGTAAAGGTCATACTGACCGGCGACACGCCCGAAGACGCGGTAAAGGACACTGTGTTTATAGCCGAGACTATAAACAGCAAATTCTATTTTTCAAAGCTGGTCGATAAGACCCATATAAAGATCGACCTCAACAAATACATAGGCGACGTATCACTGCGCGGTGAATTTATCCGTCAGGCTATGGCGCTTGACAACAAGGAACAGGCGGAGCGTATCATAGAATACGGACTTGCCGCGCTGTCAGGGAGGGAACTGCCGTGGTAAAATTCATATCCCTTCATGTTACCGGATTCGGTAAGCTGCAGGATTTTGACCTGCGGTTTTCGGACGGCATCACCGAGGTGGCAGCACCAAACGGCTTCGGTAAAACTACCGTTGCGGCATTTATAAAGGCAATGCTTTACGGTCTGCCGGTTCTGAGAAAAACCGATATAGCGGAAAACGAGCGTGCCAAATACGAGCCGTGGCAGGGCGGAAGGTACGGCGGCACGCTGACATTTGAGGCGTCCTACGGCAGCTACAGAATAGAAAGATATTTCGGTCAAAAAGCAAAGGACGATGAGTGTAAGGTAATAGACCTTTCTTCGGAAACAGTGACCGACCGTTTCGGTGACGATATCGGGCTTGCGCTCTTCGGCGTAGATGCCGAATCATTTAAAAGAAGCACCTTTTTACCTCAGCAGCGACCCGGGCAGTGTATGACCGAGGGTCTTAACGCAAAGCTTACCGGCCTTGTTGAGAGCGGTGACGAACCGGAGCGGTTTGAAAAAGCGGAAAAGCTGCTCGACGCGCGCGCATCCTACCTTTTAAAGCGCGGCAACAAAGGTCGTATTCCCGACCTTGAGCGTAATATAGCAGAGCTTTCACGCCGCATAGATGAAAGCAGACAAGCTGCCGAAAACATGAAAATGCTTGAAGAAAGGCGCGCCGCGATGCTTGCCGGAAAAAGGCAGATATCAGGGGAAATATCCTCTGTCCGTGAGCAGCAGCGTATAGCCGATGCCGCCGAGGCATCAAGGCTCAGATCAGAGCGCAGAGCCGAGCTTTATGAAGCACTTGAGGCAGCCGCTTCAAAAAAGTCGGCTGTTTTGGCAAAATACCCAAACGGACTGCCCCAAAAAATCGAAATCACAACCGCCGAGCAGGATGTGTTGTCAATCAGGTCATGCGAAAAAGAAATTGAAATATTGACGTCTGCGTCAAAAAACGATCTTGAGCGTCTGAGCGGTTTCTTTGTGCCCGGCGTCCCGTCAAAGGACGAAATTAAAGACTGCCGCCTGTCTTTAACAAATGCGGCAGCTAAAAGGTCAGAGGCGGCAAAGCTGCAGACAGAAGCATCAAAAATATCCGACCCGGAACAGCGGCACGGCTATATCGCCGCTATAGCATCGATTGCCCTGACAGCTGTTTCGTGCATCCTGTTCATCATACTTAAAAATATCATATTCGGCATTGCAGCCGGTGCGGCGTTTGTATTTGCAGTCGTCTTATTTGCCGTGAAGCACGGTCAAAACGCGAAGGCAAAAAGAATATTGGCAGCCAAAACCGACCTGCAAAAGAAGGCGGAGACCGCCATTTCCGACGCGTTGGCTCTTGAGACCGAAGCCGCGGCATTTACCGGGAAGTATATTCCGGACATGCCCCCTTTGGAGGCTGTGGAAATAATAGCCGAAAACCTAATGGCATATGATACATACAGAAAAAGCCGCACGGAAAACAGCAGCCGGGCGAACAATCTGCAGGTGCAGCGGACAGAAACATCCGGCAGGCTGAAGGCGTTTTTTGAAAAATACCCTGCTTATTCTGACCAAAGCTTTGAAATTGCGGTACGCAGAATATATGACGACCTGAATATTTATGCTGCTGCCGAGGGCGACGAGGCTGCGGCAAAGCAGAGAATAGCCCTTCTTCCCGAAGAGGAAGCCGGCGAAGGCGCGACAGCCGGCAGTGCAGCAGACAGGGACGCTTTGCTGAAAAAGGAAAGAGAGTTGTCCGAACGTCTGACCCTTACGGACTCAGAGATCGCGGAGCTTAGCAGCAGGATATCGGAGCTTGTGCCGGTCGCCGGTGAGCTCGCATGGCTCTGCGAGCAGCTTGACGGTGCAAAGGACGAGCTTTTGCATTTCAAAACAATGCATGAGGATATAACCGCTGCCGGTGAGCTGCTAACTAAAGCGCGCGAAGCGTTGTCCGGAAGGTATATGAGCGGTGTGCGCTCGGCGTTTGACCGCTACATAAAGGAAATATCGGGCAGCAAAGACCGCTTCCTGCTCGGGACCGATCTTTCGGTCAGCGTTTCGTTGCCCGACGGCACGAGAGAGTCCGGCTATTTAAGCACCGGAGCAAACGACATGCTTGACATATGCATGCGGCTTGCGCTTGCCGATGCCTTATACGGTGAGGATAAGCCGCCGCTGATACTCGACGATCCGTTTGTAAACCTTGACGACGAAAAGCTTGCGGCGTCACTTCAAATGCTGAAAAGGCTGTCGTCACAGTGTCAGATAGTTTACCTCACCTGCAGCAGCTCAAGAAGGACTGCGAAGCAGTAAAAGCTTTTTGCACCCTGCCGCGGCAATCCGGTATTTTGCGGCGGCTGGTGCGGCAAAGTACTGAATTCCGGCTTAGAAGTATATTAAAATATATTTACAGTCCATGGGTCAGAATCTCTGCCCTTGCCGGTTATGATTTATCTCTGTTTGGGTTTTAAAAAACGGTGTGGCTATGCCCACTATATGTCTCTCAATATGTTTATTGCTTCCAAAGGCTTAAAATCAATCTCCCAATGTGTGCAAAAAAACCGAACATGGCTGAAAGCTGTACTTCCGCCATGTTCGGTTTTTTGATGCTCAATTTATGCTTTATCGGTCACATATGCCGCTGCTGTAATGTGCACAGCCTGATGCTCAATCTGCATTTTGGGCGTGCTTAGGATTGCTGTTGGCATATGCTATTTTGCCGGTCTCGTGCCAGTTTGCGTTGTCCCTGGCGTCTCCGGTTACGGCATATTCCTTGTGATAATATGTAAGAATGTTTGGCTCATCAAGATCTCTGAAAACCCAATAGAAGTATCTTGTGCGGTCCTCATTTTCGCCTATCTCATCAAGGCAGCGACCGAATTTTGTATAATCTCCGCCGAGCGCTCTTATCACTGTGGGGAAAATATCGTCGTGGGATACGGGCGCATTTGACGTTTTAAGCGGCTGGTCATATCCTGCTCCGGCAGGTTTAAAGAACATTATCGGATTGACGTTGCGTGCCGTATCGTCATCGCTTTCAATAACGTGTGCGTTACCGTGATCGGCTGTGATTATAACGGTCGCATCTTTATATAAGCCGAGGTCGTTCAACGCTTTTAGATAATCGCTTACCAGCTTCATGCTGCCGGCTGCCGTTTTTTCAAGGCCTCCGTCTTCAGCCGAAATAGGAGTTTCGAGATATTCAGCATTTTCATTTAGCTTGTAGCGGTCATGAGCGCCTTTTACATGTATAAATCTGAAGCTGTTATCACCGTATTGCTTGTTTTCCGACAGGCCGTCTTTGAGAATTGCCTTGTCCATAGCTGCCTCTGAGTCATAATCATCAAGTGAATAGTAATCGTCGGTCGCCATTGAAGTTAATGCCGAATTGAAATTCGACGAATCGTACACATAGTTCTGTTTGTATTTAAACGGAAGGAGTCTGTAAAGCGACGCTTTGCGTGATGCTTCGAGTATACCGGCTTCATCCACTATATAATTTGCGCGGACACAATTGTCTATTTTACTTCTGGCATCATTGCTTCTGATATTGAATTCATCGGTGTATATGCACAGACTGCCTGTGTGTTCGGTTATGTATTTGAAGTATTCACTGTTGTCTATCTGCGATATGACCTGCTCATCTGTGGGGTCATACTCCGGTATGCGGTCGCCGGTCAGCAGATAAGGTATCGCAACATGTGTGAAGCAGTATGATCCGGTGGCGTTGGGATAATAGGTGAAGCCTTTGAGCCCGTCAAGGGAATTCGGAAACGCCGTAAGCATCTTGTCCACATAGGTCTGATCAAATTTATCAAGAACAAAGATTATGACGTTGTTTTTGGCAGACACCTCATATATCCCGGCGTATGACATGAGTGAGCCGACATTCGGCTGTGCAGAGGTGAGTATAAGGCTCACCATAGCCACAACCTGCATACCGGCAATAAGAGCCGAACCGGCGGAGCATATTTTACGCCAATGCTTTTTGATAATAAGACAAATAACGGCTGGCAAAACGGCTATTGCGATCCATATAATAAGATTGACTGTCACAGAGCTGCCCGACCATCCGGTCTCGGTCCCATCAAGATTGTGCATCATACCGTTGAAAAGCATTGCCTGTACATATCCGGCAATGGTCACGCCGAAAACAAGAGCTGTGGCGACGATCTTCAATCTGCCCTTTAAAAACATAAGCATTAATGCGACAAACGAAAATATTAGTAGTCCCTTAAGTGCCACAATACCCCAAAGCCAGGAAAAATCAAATCTGAATTCACTGGCATTTCCGAGGAAGGTCTCGTAAGGAGCAAACACAACATATGTAAAGGAAAAAGCAAATGCGGCAAGCAGCGACGACAGCGTTCCGGACGACTTGTCCTTGCCGCCGTCCTCCACAAGAAATGATCTTACCTTGCCGTACGCCTTGCCGACAGCCGATCTGAGCTTTTGCGGTGCAAACCGAACCGCAAGCGCCAGAACAAGGGTGCAGATGATAAATGCGGATAAAAACTTAAACAAAACACCTGCGGTCATGTGATCCGCCGACCCGTCCAGCACTACGAATGCCGCAGCAACAACAGCCGAAACGGCAGAGAACGCGGCGCCGCGGTCAAGCATCCAAACGAAAAAGTCCGTAACCTTTTTAGGAAGCCTTTTCATCATGACAAAGGGAAGCGCTACGGCGGCGGCAAAAGCCGGGACCATATATTTAATAAACTCGGTCAGCGTCAGGAACATTTCATCCGGAGCGACCGCCGTGCTGCCTTTTGATATCATCATAAGCATTACAAGCCATGTGATGACCGCGGTATAAAGTACGGCACGCGAAAAGACGCAGCCTTTACCTTTAGATACATATTTCATATCTATCGCGGTCGCTGCAAGACCGGGCAGCAGAATTATAAGTGCAAAATAAAGTACAGGCATTTTATCCTCCATATATTTTAAAAATAAAAGCAGTCTTTTGTTTTAAAAGACTGCTTTTCTTATGTCGGCATTACCTATTTTCCCGGGCCGTCACCAGCCAAGTATTTTCGGCGCAAATGAGCTTAACTTCCGTGTTCGGGATGGGAACGGGTGGACCCTCATCGCAATCAACACCGACTCGCGACCGTTATACGTCCCCGATCCGCCGGCCGCAGTGCTCTCATCGGGAACAGAAGATATAATAACACATCTCTTTTCAAATTGCAAGTGTTTTTTTGAAATTTTTATAATTTTTTTGTCAAACAGCAGGTTCTGCAGCAAATACCGTACATTCGGTATGTCCGTAAACCGAAAAAGCCGCCAGCATATATGGTATCACAAATACTATTGGCAGAACCAGTATACTTATAAAATACCACCCGATAAAACTGAAAACAAAGCCTAAAAAACGCAGCAGGTTTCCCCTTGTCATATCGATCGAGCGTCTGAACACCGCCCTCACCGATATGCCAGGCGAAAAGAGCGCCACCGCGTAAAACAGGCTGTATCTCAAACTCCACAGAATAAACAGACATATGCAAAAAAACTTTATGGTGCTGTGCATTGAATACATTCCGGACATCCATATAGGCATGGCGTAACCGAACACGGAATATATCCACGGGGATGAAACAAGGTTGGCGATAACAAGAGGAATAAAGCAGATGACCGCTCCGACGGTCACGCGCCACAACACCCCAAAAGCAACACTGAGCGCTCTGAAAAACAGCTTTCCTGACGAAAAATAATAAAATATCCCGTCAAGATAAGCCTTTTCCTCACCGGTGATCATCCAAAACCAACGCAGCACCCCGAAGAAAAGCGGAAAAACTATAAGCAGTGAAAAAAGCGCGGAAAAAAGCGATATACATATACTTGCCACCGTATTATACTCCGGCAGCTCCATCGGACTGTAAAAGGTCCATATCGCATCCACCTTGAAGACCTGCATAAGTATCGTCTGAAGAAATGAATTAAGCAGTGATACCGCGACTAAGATCATAGATGCGGCAATAGCCTCACTCCAACGCCCTTTAAGTGACGAAAGTGCCGTTGTCTTGATATCGCCGAATGTCGGTCTCATGCAGTTTCACCGCCCTTTTTATAAGATAGATTAATTATATCAGCTTTAGAAATTGTTGTAAACCGCGTTGCACAAGCTTTAAATCTTTGTTTACATATTTTTCATATACACTTTATTTTGAACCAGCTGATCTGATTTTAAACACTGCACAAAATTACTGCCACAGATTTACGTCAATAGGTGAAAACTGCATATAAATATTAATTATACATAAAATTTGTAAAAAGTACTTGATTTTATTCAAAATTTATGTATAATTATAAACAACACAAGAGGTGAATAGTATGATCAAGGTTTTTGTTGACGGAAAAGAGGGCACTACGGGTCTGAGAATAGCGGACCGACTGCGTAAACGACCCGATATAGAGCTTCTGGAAATAGATGAAAGCAAGCGAAAGGACAGCGCCGAGCGCAAAAAATATTTTGCCGCCGCAGACATTGCCTTTCTCTGCCTGCCCGACGCGGCGGCTGTCGAAGCGGCAGAGTTGAGCCGTGACTGCAACGTAAGGCTGATCGACACTTCGACGGCACACAGAACGGCAGCTGACTGGGTGTACGGCTTTCCCGAGCTGTCGGCTGATTTAAGGAACGGCATCAAAACCTCAAGCCGTGTCGCGGTACCGGGCTGCCACGCCAGCGGATTTATAGCTATGGTCTCTCCACTTACCGAGGCAGGGATAATTGGAAAGGACGCACTGCTTACAGCCTTTTCGCTTACCGGCTACAGCGGCGGCGGAAAGAAAATGATAGCACAGTATGAAAATGAAAAGTCGCAGGTCATGGCTACGCCGGGAATTTACGCTTTGGGGCAGACCCACAAGCATTTAAAGGAAATGCTTACGTTTGCAGGTCTTGTATCTCCGCCGGTCTTTTCACCGATAGTAGATGATTTCTACAGCGGTATGCTGGTGACCGTGCCCTTTTTCGGCAGGGCTGTAAAGGGCGGAATAGAGGCGGTAAAAGCGTGCCTTAAGGCAAAATATGAGGACGGCTGCATCATTAAATATAAGGAATGTGACCGACCGACGCTTTTTGCAGGCTCTCTTACCGGCAAAGACTCAATGGTGATCACTGTGTCGGGAAACGAGGAACGGTTTACCGTTTCCGCCCTTTACGACAACCTCGGCAAGGGCGCTTCGGGCGCGGCGATGCAGTGCATGAATATAATGCTTGGCACGGACGAAAAGCTGGGTCTTTGTCTTTAATAAATGCTCTAAGTCTTATGTCGGAAAGGAAAATGAAGATGGAATATATAAAGGGCGGCGTTTGCGCCGCGAAGGGCTTTAAAGCGGCAGGAATACACTGCGGCATCAGAAAAAACAAGTCGAAAAAGGATCTGTCGCTCATTTTGAGCGACTGCACCGCGGCTGCGGCTGCAGTATACACTACCAACCTTGTCAAGGGCGCGCCGATAGCCGTGACACGGCAGCATATAGCCGACGGCTATGCAAGGGCGATACTGTGCAACAGCGGAAACGCCAACACCTGCAATAAAAACGGCGAGGAGATAGCGCACGAAATGTGCTCTCTTGCGGCAAATGAACTGAAAATAAGCGATAAGGACGTAATTGTTGCCTCGACCGGCGTCATAGGTCAGCCGCTTGACATTTCACCCATAAAGTCCGGGATGGGCAGTCTTTGCGCGTCGCTGTCTTATGACGGCAGCACTGCGGCGGCAGAAGGCATAATGACGACCGACACAGTTTTAAAGGAAACGGCGGTCAGTTTTAAAATAGGAAATACCGACTGTGTTATAGGGGGCATTGCGAAGGGCTCGGGAATGATACACCCCAATATGGCAACCATGCTCGTGTTTATCACGACCGATGTCGATATTTCCCCTGAGGTGCTGCAGGCGGCGCTGTCTGAGGACGTAAAGGACTCATTCAACATGATAAGCATTGACGGCGACACCTCGACCAACGACATGTGCTGCATACTTGCAAATAAAAAGGCAGGAAACGAGCCTATAACCGCCGCTTCGGGCGAGGCGTATGAAGCCTTCAAAACGGCGCTTGCCGCGGTGACCAAAAAGCTTTGCCGCGCCATTGCCGCCGACGGCGAGGGCGCAACCAAGCTGATCGACGCCTTTGTCAGCGGAGCATCCTCAAAAGAGCAGGCGCGCACGGTAGCAAAGTCGGTAATATGCTCGTCGCTTTTCAAAGCTGCAATGTTCGGTGCCGACGCCAACTGGGGCAGGGTGCTGTGTGCCATAGGCTACAGCGGTGCCGATGTCGACGTCGGGAAAATAGATGTCAGCTTTTCGTCGTCAGCCGGCAGCATAAAGGTGTGCGAAAACGGATCGGGCGTAGCTTTTTCCGAGGAAAAGGCAAAGGAAATACTGCTCTGCAATGAAATCAACCTTTTGATATCACTGGGAGACGGCGAATACTCCGCCGAAGCGTGGGGCTGCGATCTTACATATGATTATGTGAAAATTAACGGAGACTACCGCACTTAAAAAGGAGAATAAAATGGAGCTTACAAACGCAAAAAGGGCTGAGGTGCTCGTACGCGCCCTGCCTTATATAAAGGATTACAGCGGAAAAATAGTGGTCGTGAAATACGGCGGAAACGCCATGATCGACGGCGAACTCAAATCTGCGGTCATGCACGATATCGTGCTGCTGTCGCTCATAGGTGTCAAGGTGGTTCTGGTACACGGCGGCGGACCTGAGATATCGGGTATGTTAAAGCGCGTCGGTAAGTCTACTGAATTTAAAAACGGACTCAGAGTGACCGACGCCGAGACAGCCGAGATAGTCCAGATGGTACTCGCAGGCAAGACAAACAAGGATCTTGTAAATCTTCTGCAGCGGTCGGGCGGCAGAGCGATAGGTCTTTGCGGAATTGACGGCGGCATGATAACGGCAAAAAAGCTCGACCCCGAGCTTGGGTTTGTGGGCGAGATAACCGATATAAATGTAAGCCCCATTACCGATCTTCTGGAAAACGGGTACATTCCGGTGATATCCACCGTCGGCTGTGACGGCGACGGCAACGTTTACAACATAAATGCCGACACGGCGGCGGCAAAAATAGCCGGAAGTCTTTCGGCTGAAAGCCTTATTTCCATGACCGACATAGCAGGGCTGATGCGCGATCCTGATGACCCGGACAGCCTCATACACAAGATCAACGTCAGCGAGGCGACGCAGCTGATAAAGACCGGAGTCATCGCAGGCGGCATGATACCAAAGGTCGGCTGCTGCATTGAGGCTATACGCCGCGGCGTTTCAAAGGTCTTTATAATCGACGGCAGAGTGCCGCACGCCATACTTATGGAAACTCTGACCGATGAAGGAATAGGAACAATGTTTGTGGGGTAAGGTATGAACATAATCGAGCAGGACAAGGAATATATAGCCGGTACATACAAGCGCTTTCCGGTCGTTCTTAAAAGCGGCAAAGGGGCGGTGCTTGTTGATGAAAACGGCAGAGAATACATCGATCTCGGCAGCGGTATCGCGGTAAATTCTTTCGGTGCTGCCGACGACAAATGGGTCGCCGCAGTAACACGGCAGGCGGCAGCACTGCAGCATACGTCCAACCTCTACTACAGCGAGCCGTGCGTAAAATTGGCTGAGCTGCTGTGCAAAAAATCCGGCATGAAAAAGGTTTTCTTCTCCAATTCCGGTGCCGAGGCAAACGAGTGCGCCATAAAGACGGCGAGAAAATACTATTTTGAAAAAACCGGACGCGAGGGTAAAATAATAACGCTGAAAAACAGCTTTCACGGCAGAACCGTGACCACCCTGTCAGCCACCGGACAGGACATGTTCCACAAATACTTCGGTCCGTTTACCGACGGATTCGTTTATGTGGAGCCGGGCGACTGCGAGGCGCTGCAGCAGGCGCTTTGCGGCGACATAGCCGCCGTCATGTACGAACCGATACAGGGCGAAGGCGGCGTAAACCCTCTTGACGCCGGCTTTGTACGGCTTGTGGAATCTCAAAAGGAGCAAAAAGGTTATCTTACGATAGCCGACGAGGTCCAGACCGGAAACGGAAGGACCGGAAAATATTTTGCCGTGGAGCATTTTGGCGTCACACCCGATATAATCACCACCGCAAAGGGACTGGGCGGCGGCTTGCCGATAGGCGCAACGCTTTTCGGCGAAAAAACCGCAGATGTACTGAAAACGGGCGATCACGGCTCGACCTTCGGCGGAAATCCGGTCGCAGCGGCAGGCGCTTTGTCGATAGTCGAAAGAATCGATGACGAGCTGTTGACGGAAGTAAATCTGAAAGGCGAATATATAAAATCGATGCTGTCCGGTGCCGCAGGCATAATATCGGTTTCGGGAATGGGACTGATGCTTGGCGTAAAAACAGAACGTCCGGCAGGCGAAGTCGCGGCAAGGTGTCTTGAAAAGGGCGTGCTTGTCCTTACCGCAAAGGACAAGATAAGGCTTCTGCCGCCGCTCAACATCACATACGGGCTGCTGGATACCGCTCTCGATGTATTAAAGGAGGCAACATTATGAAACATCTTTTGAAATTGGGCGATTTGTCGTCAACAGAGATTGAAGAGGTTCTGAACCTTGCCGATCAGCTGAAATATGATAAAAAGCACGGCATTGATCACAGCTATTTAAAGGGAAAGACCTTGGGGATGATATTTCAGAAATCTTCCACCCGTACCCGCGTTTCGTTTGAGACCGGCATGTATCACCTCGGCGGAAACGCGCTGTTTTTAAGCTCAAGGGATCTGCAGATAGGCCGCGGTGAGCCCATTGAGGACACGGCCCGTGTGCTGTCAAGGTACCTTGACGGGATCATGATAAGAACATACAAGCAGTCCGAGGTCGAAGCGCTTGCGAAATACGGCAGCATTCCGGTCATAAACGGACTGACCGATTACTGCCACCCCTGTCAGGTACTTGCCGACCTCATGACGGTAAGGGAACACAAAGGCTCACTTGCAGGACTGAAGCTCACATTTATAGGCGACGGCAACAATATGGCAAATTCGCTTATAGTGGGCGGCATCAAATGCAAAATGAAGGTGTCGGTCGCCTGTCCTGCCGGTTATAAGCCTGACAAAGATATAATGAAGTGGGCAGAAGATAACGGCGATTTCTGCTGCACAGACGATATTGCCGCCGCAGTGGCTGACGCCGATGTGGTCTACACCGATGTGTGGGCATCCATGGGGCAGGAAAACGAACGTGCCGATCGTGAAAAAGTATTCAAAGGCTTCCAGGTCAACGAGGAGTTCATGTCTCTTGCGAAAAATGATGCGATGGTACTGCACTGCCTGCCGGCGCACCGCGGTGAGGAGATAACAGCCGAAACCTTTGAAAAACACGCCGGAGAGATATTCGACGAAGCTGAAAACCGCCTGCATGCACAAAAGGCGGTAATGGTGCTGACGATGGGAGATAAAAAATAGATTTTTAATTACCCGGCATCAGAAAACCTATAATCATATTGCACGGCGAGGCTTTGCCCTCGCCGTTTCCTTTTCACCAGTACAGCTTTAAATTTTAGTTTATGAGCGCAAGAAACCGAAAATCTAATTGTGCATTTGTAGGAAACGACCTATGTGTCGTTCCTTAAAACCTAATGAAACCGCGCGGAACGACACTCGAGGCTCGTTCCCTACGTCTGTCAATATGTTAATTACACTGCTAAACTAAAATTTATTTGTGTGAAATCTGTTTTCCGGCTTTATTGGTAACAGGAGAAAACCGAACGCACCTTGGGTGTGTTCGGTTTTCTTTTACATGTTTCCGCTTTGAAGCATGACCGCTGCAAGTGCTGCTATAGGCGCCGTTTCTGCACGGAATATTCTCGGTCCTAATGTAGTCACTATGGAACCGGCATTTTTAAGCTGCTCTGCCTCGGCGGCGGTAAAACCACCCTCCGGACCTATTATAATACCGACAGTTCTGACGTCTTTTTCTATCTTCCCTATCGATTCGCCGCCAAGTTCGTAACAAAAGAACGACCTGTCGAGTTCTCCTGCCTCTTTTGCGGCAAGCGGCAGCGTAAGACATTCGCCCACCTCAGGCAAAATGCCTCTGCCGCATTGACCTGCCGCCTCAAAGGCGATCTTCTGCCAGCGTTCGGTCTTTTTCTCAAGGGACTTCGGATCGGGCCTTGAAACGCAGTTTGCAGACAGCACCGGTACGATACGGCAGGCACCCGACTCTACCGCCTGTCTTACTATAGTATCCATTTTATCGCCCTTTGTAATGCACTGATAAAGTGTGACAGAAACCGACGGTTCTGTGGCGTTGGCGGTGTAGCTCAGTATTTTAAGCGACACTTTATCCGTACATTCTGTTATAACACAGCGATAATCTATTCCCTTGGTGTCGCAGACCGTCAGCTCCTCACCACATCTCATTCTCAGTGATTTTATTATATGATGTGCGTCCGCGCCGTCTATAAACGGCTGCTCGGCAAAATGTTCTTTAAAAAATCTCGGCATACCTTATTCCTCATAATTTTTTAAATATTATACCGTTTTGCCGGTGACGATGTCAATACCGTATATTCTGCTGCCATTATAAAAAAATCACCGCCCGTTTTTACGGACGGTGATCTCAAATTAAGAATTATTTAAGAAAACCGAGGCTTCTGATGATCGCCGGTTCCTTAGCCTTGCCCTGGCAGACCTGGAAGAAGCAGATTATCTTTACCACCTGTATAACGATAGTTGCTATACCGTAAGCGATAGGCACTATTATGGTCCAGAAAAGCAGTACCAATGCTATAGCCATAAGCAGCTCTGTTACGGTGATCTTGATGACCTGTCTTACATGGAACATTGCAAATTTTGAGTTCTTTGCGGCAAGCAGCGCAATAATTATTCCCAAAACTCCTGCAAGGTATCCGAGAAGGGCATACACCTTGTTATCGGATATGTCATTTGCGTCAAACTCTGCGGTGTGATCGTAAGGATCATAAGCATATGCCGGCTGAGGTGCGCCGTACTGAGGGCCTGCACCGTACTGCGGTCCGGCGTTGTACTGCTGACCTGCGTTATACTGCGGTCCGGCATTATACTGGGGAGCTGCCCCACCGGCAGGCTGCCCTGAGGTCTGGTTTGCGGCGTCAAATCTTGTTCCGCAGCGCGTGCAGAACTGAGAGTTGTCGTCGACCTGGTTCTGGCAATTAGGACAAATTTTCATGACTGATCATACCCCTTTATTTAAATATTAATTAGAATAGCTTTGCTTTGGTGGTCACTTCAGACTTCCCGTGATTGTAAAATTTACGGTTGTCAAGCGCCCATAATTTATTTGTATACTCGCCGCTGTCGGTACCGCCCACAGCCTCCTCAAGCTCGTATATTCTCGCATCCATAAGATCTAGCTCGCTGAGCAGTTCAGCCTCAATAAACATAGGTCTGACCGCCGCGCCGAACTCCGGCTCGCCATGGTGTGAAAGCACCATGTGCTGAAGCAGCAGTTTTGTCTGCTCCGAGGTGCCCAAATCCCCGGCTGTCTTTTCGATCATCATAGCGCCCTTGGCGAGATGACCGATGAGATTGCCTTCAAGCGAATATCCGCTTGCGGTGCCGCAGTCATTCACCGTAAACTCGGTGGTTTTTGCGATATCATGCAGCATTGCGCCGCCTATAAGAAGGTCGCGGTTGACCGACGGATATATGCGGCAGACCGCCTCTGCAAGGCGTACTATCGACAGTGTGTGGTATAAAAGCCCTCCGCGTATGGCATGATGGAGGCGGAACGCAGCCGGCCAATAAAGCAGCTTTTCACGGTTGTCGTTATATATTTCGGTTACCAGCGCCTTGATTTCATCGTCAGAAAAGCTTGCGGCTATTCCCATAAGTTCCGCAAACATCGCCGCACCGTCCAGATCGGCACTCGGCACAAATTCGGACGGATCGACCCCGTCCGAAGGGACAGCCTTCCGCATTTTTTCCACGCGCATCTGATCGACACCGTTATACGGACTTACCGTTCCCCTCACCTTTACGATATCTCCGACCGAGAACATTCCCTGCAGTTCCTCTTTATAATCCCACAGTTTTGCCGATATCTCACCGCTTTTGTCGCAAAGCATAAGATCAAGGTAGGGCATACCTTTGGCGGTGGTCTTTTTATCTGCGGTCTTGATCATGAAAAAGCGGTCGGTCGCCGCCGCAGTATTGAGGTTCATATGTACACCTGCTTTTATCTTAAGATTATATCTTCACGCGCCGGACCGTTTGAAACCATTTTTATAGGTACGCCTATTTCTTTCTCGATAAACTCAACATAGTCCCTGCACTCTTTGGGCAGATCGCTGTAATTTCTTATGCCTGAAACATCGGTTTTCCAGCCCTTGAGCACCTTAAGAACCGGCTTTGCTTTATTGAGAAGCGGAGTTACCGGGAACTCCTTCGTGACCACGCCGTCTATCTCGTAGCCTACGCAGACCGGTATCTCATCGAGATATCCGAGAGCGTCTATAACGGTCAGTGCGACCTCGGTCGCGCCCTGTATTTCACAGCCGTAACGTGTCGCCACACAGTCAAACCAGCCCATTCTGCGCGGTCTGCCGGTAGTTGCGCCGTATTCGCCGCCGTCACCGCCGTGATCTCTTAAAAGCGATGCTTCTTCGCCGAATATTTCGCTTACAAAAGCGCCTGCGCCGACCGCACTTGAATATGCTTTGACAACAGTTATTACATCCTTTATCGCATAAGGCGGCAGTCCTGCGCCCACAGCACCATAGCCTGCAAGTGTCGAGGACGACGTGACCATAGGATAAATGCCGTGGTCGGTATCCTTCAACGAGCCGAGCTGACCCTCAAGCAGTATCGTTTTACCGGCTCTTTCCGCATCGCGCAGGAAAGCGTGAGTATTGCCGACATAAGGCTCTATTTCATCGCGCCATTTAAGCATCTGTGCCAGGCAATCGTCAAATGAAAGTGGCTCTTTGCCGTAAACATCCTTTATTATTATATTCTTTACCTCAAGCACTCTTGCGAGCTTTTCACGGAGCGACTCCTCGTCAAACAGTTCGCAGACCTGAAAGCCTATTTTTGAATATTTATCGGAATAAAACGGAGCGATACCCGACTTAGTAGAACCGAAGCTGTTTTTACCGAGTCTCTCCTCCTCGTATACGTCAAAAAGCACATGGTACGGCATGACGATCTGAGCACGATCCGATACCATGATCTTAGGTGTTTTAACACCCTTTTCAAGTATACCCTTCAGTTCTTTTGTAAACTGATCAATGTTAAGAGCAACGCCGTTGCCGATAACGCAGGTCACGTTATCGTTGAAAACGCCGGACGGAAGCAGATGAAGCGCAAATTTGCCGTATTGATTTTTAATAGTGTGACCGGCATTTGCACCGCCCTGAAAGCGCACGACAACATCGGCTGACGTTGCCAGCATATCGGTGATCTTACCCTTGCCCTCGTCGCCCCAGTTGGCGCCGACAATAGCTTTTACCATAGTTAATACACCCGTAACCTTTCTTGCCATACTGCGGTCAATATGCAGCACCGCAGCCGTCCGGATCCGCCTTTGGCGGTTGATTTCCACAGACAAGTTTATTATATAACATTCGGTATTATTTGTAAACGGTATTTTGAAAATTTTAGCGGCTTATCTGCTCCAAAAAGCAGAGGACAAAGTAAACCGCGCTCCGGCAAGCCGAAACGCGGTTTGAAAATAAGAAAGAGATGATTTTTATCAGCAGTGTCAATTAGCCGTTGATCTTAGTAACAACGCCCGAACCGACGGTACGGCCGCCTTCACGGATAGCGAAGCGGAGGCCTTCCTCGATAGCGATCGGGGTGATAAGCTCAACGTCCATCTCGACGTTATCACCAGGCATGCACATCTCGGTGCCTGCCGGCAGAGCGACGATACCGGTAACGTCGGTAGTTCTGAAGTAGAACTGCGGACGATAGTTGTTGAAGAACGGGGTATGACGTCCGCCCTCTTCCTTGGTCAGAACGTAAACCTGGCCATGGAACTTGGTGTGCGGATGGATGGTGCCCGGCTTGCAGAGAACCTGACCACGCTCAACATCTTCACGGCCAACGCCACGGAGAAGTGCACCGATGTTATCACCGGCCTCGCAGTAATCAAGGGTCTTGCGGAACATTTCCATTGAAGTAACAACGGTCTTCTTGCGCTCGTCGGTGAGACCGATGATCTCAACTTCGTCGCCTGCATTGAGCTGTCCACGCTCAACACGACCGGTAACAACGGTACCACGACCGGAAATGGTCATAACGTCCTCGATAGGCATAAGGAACGGAAGGTCAGACTTACGGTCCGGGGTCGGAATGTAAGAGTCAACAGCATCCATAAGTTCCTTGATGCAGGCATACTCGGGAGCCTCCGGGTCGGTAGAGGTAGACTCAAGAGCCTTAAGAGCAGAACCTCTGATGATCGGGGTGTCGTCGCCCGGGAACTCGTACTTGTCGAGGGTCTCACGGATCTCCATCTCAACGAGATCGAGAAGCTCGGGATCGTCAACCTGGTCAACCTTGTTCATGAAAACGACGATATAAGGAACGCCGACCTGACGGGCAAGAAGCAGATGCTCCTTGGTCTGAGCCATAGGTCCGTCGGTAGAAGCTATAACAAGGATAGCGCCGTCCATCTGAGCAGCACCGGTGATCATGTTCTTGACATAGTCAGCATGTCCGGGGCAGTCAACGTGAGCGTAGTGACGGGTGTCGGTCTCGTACTCAACGTGAGCGGTGTTGATTGTGATTCCACGCTCTCTCTCTTCCGGAGCCTTATCGATGTTTGCATAGTCCTCGAACTGTGCATAGCCCTTAAGAGAAAGATACTTGGTGATAGCTGCGGTAAGAGTGGTCTTGCCGTGGTCAACGTGTCCGATAGTACCGATGTTTACATGCGGTTTGGAACGTTCAAATTTTGCCTTTGCCATTTGGATTTTCCTCCTTAAAATGAATATGATTATTATTTTTGGATCTTCTTTTGTTATTCTAACAAACTAAAGAAAAGATTTCAAGTATAATTTCCGAAACAGTAAGGATTATTCACCCTTTGTTCTTGCAGAAATGATCTTTTCGGCAATGCTCTTCGGAACTTCCTTGTATCCATCCGGCTCCATGACATACTGACCGCGTCCCTGTGTCTTGGAACGGAGGTCGGTAGCGTAACCGAACATATCGCCCAGCGGAACTCTGGCGTTGATCTGCTTAACGCCGCCGGCTCTGTCCTCGAAGCCCTGTATCTCGCCGCGGCGGGAGTTAAGGTCACCGATAACGTCACCCATATAGTCCTCAGGAACGATAACAACGACCTTCATGATCGGTTCCATAAGAACCGGGTCTGCCTTCTTGCATGCCTCCTTGAACGCCATAGAACCGGCGATCTTGAATGCCATTTCAGAAGAGTCGACTTCATGATAGGATCCGTCGTAAAGCTCAACCTTGACGTCAACAACGGGATATCCGGCAAGAACACCGCTCTGCATAGCGCCTTTGATACCGGCGTCAACAGCAGGGATATATTCCTTCGGGATAGCACCGCCGACAACGGCGTTGATGAACTCATAGCCCTTGCCTGTCTCGTTGGGTGACAGTCTGATCTTAACGTGACCGTACTGACCTTTACCACCGGACTGGCGGGCGTATTTAACATCGACATCGGAGCCCTTGCGTACAGTCTCCTTATAGGCGACCTGCGGCTTACCGACATTGGCTTCGACCTTGAACTCACGGAGCATACGATCGACAATTATCTCAAGGTGAAGCTCACCCATACCTGCGATAATGGTCTGTCCGGTCTCTTCGTCAGTATAGAATTTGAAGGTCGGATCTTCTTCAGCCAGCTTCGAAAGGGCAATACCCATCTTTTCCTGGCCTGCCTTTGTCTTAGGCTCGATAGCAACACGGATAACCGGATCTGGGAAGTGCATCGATTCGAGTATGATCGGATGCTTTTCGTCGCAGAGTGTGTCACCGGTGGTGGTATTTTTAAGACCGACCGCGGCTGCGATATCACCTGAGTAGCAGGTCTCTATATCTTCTCTGTGGTTTGCGTGCATCTGAAGGATACGTCCGAGTCTTTCCTTCTGATCCTTTACCGGGTTGTAAACAGTTGCACCTGCGTCAACAGTGCCCGAATAGACACGGAAGAAGCATATCTTACCGACAAACGGGTCGGTAGCGATCTTGAAGGCAAGAGCTGCGAAGGGCTCGTTGTCTCCGGTGCGTCTTTCCTCCGGCTCCTCGGTATCGGGGTTAATACCCTTGATATCGGGGATGTCGGTCGGAGCCGGCATGAAATCGACTATGGCATCAAGCAGGGGCTGAACGCCCTTGTTGCGATAGGAAGTACCGCAGGTGATCGGGACCATATCGTTGGCTATGGTAGCCTTACGGATAACGGCTTTGATCTGCTCGACAGTCGGCTCAACGCCTTCAAAATACTTCTCCATGAGCTCGTCGTCCTGCTCAACGACAGCTTCGATAAGCTCCTGACGGTACTTTGCTGCAAGCTCCTTCATGTCCTCCGGAATTTCTTCGCGGCGGACATCCTTACCGAGGTCGTCATAATAGACCTCTGCGTCATTGTTTATAAGGTCAACGATTCCGACAAATGTGTCCTCAGAGCCTATCGGCAGCTGAATCGGAACAGCATTGCACTGGAATCTCTCCTTGACCATCTTGAGAACATTGTAGAAATCAGCACCCATGATATCCATTTTATTAACGTATATCATACGGGGTACATGATACTCGTCAGCCTGTCTCCAAACGGTTTCAGACTGCGGTTCAACACCGCCCTTTGCACAAAGAACGGTAACAGAACCGTCAAGCACGCGCAGTGAGCGCTGAACTTCAACGGTAAAGTCAACGTGTCCGGGGGTGTCGATGATATTGATACGATGACCTTTCCAGAAACAGGTGGTGGCAGCAGAGGTGATGGTTATACCTCTTTCCTGCTCCTGCTCCATCCAGTCCATAGTGGCGTCGCCGTCATGGGTCTCACCTATCTTATGGTTGACACCGGTATAGAACAGTATACGCTCCGTAGTGGTAGTCTTACCTGCGTCTATATGCGCCATGATACCAATATTTCTTGTCATTTCAAGAGATACTTTTCTTGGCATATTTTCCTCCACATTCTCCCTTATAAAAGAGAGAGTAAATAATCAAACAGCAGAGATCACCATCTGTAATGGGCGAAAGCCTTGTTGGCTTCTGCCATCTTGTGGGTATCATCGCGCTTCTTAGCGGCTCCGCCGATGCCGTTGACTGCGTCAAGTATCTCGGCTGCAAGACGCTCTTTCATTGTTGCCTCCGAACGTGAGCGGGCATAGGTTGTGAGCCAGCGCAGTCCTAAGGTCTGCTTTCTTTCAGGTCTGACCTCAAACGGGACCTGATAGGTGGCACCGCCCTTACGGACCGCCTTAACTTCGAGCTGCGGCATAACATTCTCCATAGCCTGCTCGAAAACTTCGATAGCTTCCTTGCCGGTCTTTTCGGAGATGATGTCGAACGCTCCGTAAACGATCTTCTGAGCGACACCCTTCTTACCGTCCAGCATTATATTGTTGATAAGACGGGTTACGATTTTGGAATTGTAAAGCGGATCGGGCAATACATCACGTTTTGCGATAAAGCCTCTTCTTGGCACTTTAACTTCCCTCCTTCACATAATGATATCATAGGTACTCGAGTGACAAATCCCGTTAGTTCCAAGCGAGGCGTAAATATATATAAACGCCGCGCTAAAATGCGACATAAGATTCGTCTTGAATTTCAGGCAATATTATTTCGCGCTTGCCTTCGGGCGCTTTGCGCCGTACTTCGAACGGGCCTGCATTCTGTTGGCAACGCCCTGTGCATCAAGGGTTCCTCTGACGATGTGATAACGCACACCAGGCAGATCCTTAACACGTCCTCCACGAATGAGAACGACGCTGTGTTCCTGCAGGTTGTGTCCGATACCGGGAATATAGGCTGAAACTTCAATACCGTTTGAAAGACGTACTCTCGCAATCTTACGAAGAGCAGAGTTCGGCTTCTTAGGAGTTGAGGTCTTGACAGCGGTACAAACGCCTCTCTTCTGCGGAGAATCGTTGTCGGTCAGCTGACGCTTCATGGAGTTAAAACCCTTGAGCAGCGCCGGAGCCTTAGCCTTCTTCTCGATGGTCTCACGACCTGAACGGACTAACTGGTTAAAGGTTGGCATATTACACCTCCTCAAATTAAAAATGTATACGACGCAGGCGGAAATTATCCGCCTGCGTAATATATTAAGCATATCGTGCGGACAAGCTCCCACACATGGAATGATTTTATCACCAATGTGTACGGTTTGTCAAGCATTTTAATGAAAAAACGCAAATATTTATGCAAGGTCGGGGGCAGCAACACCGTCAATCGGCATTACATTGCCTGAAGAAGCGGCAGGTGCCTTGGTGCTTTCCGTTTCCTCGGTATACTCATCCTCGGTGTGGTAGCACTTCATGCCGGTTCCGGCAGGTACGAGCTTACCGATGATGACATTTTCCTTAAGACCGAACAGCGGATCGACCTTACCCTTTATGGCGGCATCGGTCAGAACCCTTGTGGTCTCCTGGAACGAAGCAGCGGAGAGGAATGATTCGGTAGCAAGCGAAGCCTTTGTGATGCCGAGCAGGGTCGGCTCATAGGTCGCGAGCGACAGTCCCTCCTCGCCCTCGGCGATGCGCGCCTCTATAGCGTCGTTCGCCTCGTAGACCTCACCGCGGTCGACCATTGAGTTGGGGATGAAGTCGGTGCTTCCGGCATCAACGATCTTGAACTTACGCATCATCTGGCGGATTATGACCTCGATGTGCTTATCGTTGATCTCAACACCCTGTGAACGGTAGGCGTTCTGTATTTCCTTTATTATATAGGTCTCGACCGCTCCGGGTCCGCTGACCTCAAGGATATCGGCAGGTGCTATTGAGCCTTCGGTTATCTGCTGTCCCTTTTCTATATGATCGCCGCTTGCAACACAGATGCGGTAGCCGAACGGTATTCCGTACTTGCGCTCCTCGACATTTTCCTCGTCAAGAACAACTACCACGCGGCTCTTTTTGTCCTCGGTAACGGTGACCTTACCCGATATCTCGGATATGATGGCACTGTGCTTCGGACGTCTTGCCTCGAACAGTTCCTCAACACGGGGAAGACCCTGTGTTATATCTTCGGTACTGGCTATACCGCCGGTATGGAAGGTTCTCATGGTGAGCTGTGTACCAGGCTCTCCTATAGACTGAGCGGCTATGATGCCGACAGCCTCGCCTACCGTAACGGGCAGACCGGTTGCAAGGTTTGATCCGTAACACTTCTTGCAGACACCGTGCTTTGAGCGGCAGCAGAGTATCGAACGTATTGTAACACTCTTAGGCTCGGTAGCCATTATCTTTTCAACATCGTCCTCGGTCATCATGTGCTCGTTGTCAACTATGACCTCGCCGGTCGCTTCGTCGACAAAGTTATCAAGCAGATATCTGCCCACAAGACGGTCGTCAAGCTTTTCAATGACCTGATTGCCCTCCATGATGGCGCTGACGGTAAGACCCTCGGTGGTACCGCAGTCGTCCTCGCGGATTATGACATCCTGCGAAACGTCAACCATACGTCTGGTGAGGTAACCCGAGTCGGCGGTACGCAGAGCGGTATCGGCAAGTCCCTTTCTTGCACCACGGGAGGATATGAAGTATTCGAGTACGTTCAGTCCCTCACGATAGTTGGCACGGATAGGTATTTCTATGACCGCACCTGATGTGTTTGATATAAGTCCGCGCATACCGGCGAGCTGTTTGATCTGGCTCATCGATCCACGGGCTCCGGAATCAGCCATCATGAATATCGGGTTGAATTCATCAAGGTTACCCTTAAGCGCGTCGGCTATCTGATCGGTAGCGTCGTTCCAGATCTTTATAACCATCGAAAGGCGCTCGTTGTTTGTGAGGAAGCCTCTGCGGTAGATCTTTTTGACATCGTCGATCTTTGCCTCGGCGGCAGCGATAATCTCCTTCTTCTGCGGTGGAATTATAGCATCCGAAACAGCGACCGTGATAGCGCCCTTGGTCGAATACTTGAAGCCCGTAGCCTTGATCTTGTCAAGTACTATTGCGGTTTCAGATGTGCCGTAGTGTCTTATGCAGCGGTCGATTATCTGACCAAGCTGCTTTTTGCCGACCTTGAAGTTGACTATCTCGTCACCGCTCTTTATTTCAAGGGTGGACGGATCCTTAGGTGCATAGCAGACCTCAAGTCTGAACTTGTTTTCAGGCTTTGAGCGATCGGCAAAGCCGAGATCCTGCGGTATTGATTCGTTGAATATTATAAAGCCGACAGTACACCATGTGAGACCGCTTTCGCCGTCCTTTTCCATGCGGACGCGGATCGGAGCGTGGAGTCCCACAACGCCGTCGCTGTAAGCCATAATGGCTTCGTCCTTGTCACGGAATACCTTGTTGGCGCCCGGCTCCTCAGGCTTAACTATAGTAAGATAGTATGAGCCGAGAACCATATCCTGTGTAGGAACGGTGACCGGCTTGCCGTCTGACGGCTTGAGCAGGTTGTTTGCGGCAAGCATCAAAAATCTTGCCTCAGCCTGAGCCTCAGCCGACAGCGGAACGTGAACAGCCATCTGGTCTCCGTCAAAGTCGGCGTTATAAGCGGTACAGGCAAGCGGATGCAGCTTCAACGCGCGTCCCTCGACCAGTACCGGCTCAAAAGCCTGGATACCGAGTCTGTGCAGTGTCGGAGCACGGTTCAAGAGCACGGGATGATCCTTTATGACCATTTCAAGTGCGTCCCACACCTCAGTGCCTGCACGGTCAACCATTTTACGCGCAGTCTTGACGTTGGAAACGACGCCGGTCTCAGCCAGTCTCTTCATTATGAAGGGCTTGAACAGCTCTATTGCCATTTCCTTCGGCAGTCCGCACTGATACATCTTAAGTTCAGGTCCGACAACTATAACCGAACGGCCGGAATAGTCGACACGTTTTCCGAGAAGGTTCTGACGGAAACGTCCCTGCTTACCTTTAAGCATATCGGAGAGCGATTTGAGCGCACGGTTATTAGCGCCCGTAACAGCCTTGCCGCGGCGGCCGTTGTCGATAAGTGCATCGACAGCCTCCTGCAGCATTCTTTTCTCGTTACGCACGATTATATCGGGCGCGCCGAGCTCAAGAAGTCTTTTCAGACGATTGTTACGGTTTATAACACGACGGTAAAGGTCGTTAAGGTCGGAGGTCGCGAAACGTCCGCCGTCGAGCTGTACCATCGGGCGAAGATCAGGCGGTATTACCGGGATGACATCAAGTATCATCCATTCAGGACGGTTGCCCGACTGTCTGAACGCTTCCATGACCTCAAGGCGCTTTAAAAGTCTTACCCTTTTCTGTCCGGTCGCGTCCTCAAGCTCCTCGTTGAGCTCTTCGCAGGTCTTTTCGACATCTATCTCGCAGAGCAGCTTTTTGATAGCCTCTGCGCCCATTCCTGCCTCGAAGTCGTCCTCGTACTTCTCGCGCATATCGTTGTACTGCTGCTCGTTAAGGAGCTGCTTTTTCTGCAGCGGAGTGCTGCCCGGATCGGTGACGATATACTGTGAGAAATAGAGCACCTGCTCTAAAAGGCGCGGAGAAACATCGAGAACAAGACCCATTCTTGACGGAATGGTCTTGTAATACCAGATGTGCGACACCGGAGCGGCAAGCTCGATAGAGCCCATTCTCTCACGTCTGACCTTTGAACGGGTAACCTCAACTCCGCAGCGGTCGCATATCTTGCCCTTGTAACGTATGCGCTTGTACTTTCCGCAGTGGCACTCCCAGTCCTTCTGCGGTCCGAAAATTCTTTCGCAGTACAAGCCGTCGCGTTCGGGTTTGAGCGTTCTGTAGTTTATGGTCTCGGGCTTTTTGACTTCGCCGTAAGACCAGCTTCTTATTTGTTCAGGAGAAGCGAGACCAATCTTTATTGATTCAAAATCGATACTTTCCATCTGCTGTGTTCTCCTTTTCAGTCATTATCGTTTTGGTCGTCTATCATGATATCCGACTCGTCATCCGTATCGTCGACAATGGCGTCTCCGTTCTCGTCCTCAAGGCTGTAGCCGTCAAGATCGCCGTTCTCTACCGCCGGAGCGTTGAAATCAGGCTCATCGGCAACGGGTCTTGCAAAGCCGAACTCGTCATCATCGTCGAAGTTCTGTTTGAGATCGATCTCCTCATTCTGAGAATCAAGCACCTTGACGTCAAGACCGAGTGACTGCAGTTCCTTGATAAGGACCTTGAACGACTCGGGAACGCCCGGCTTGGGAACGTTCTGACCCTTGACGATGGCTTCGTAAGCCTTGACACGTCCGACGATATCGTCCGACTTGATGGTCAGTATTTCCTGCAGGGTGTAAGCCGCACCGTAAGCCTCAAGCGCCCAGACTTCCATTTCACCAAAGCGCTGTCCGCCGAACTGGGCTTTACCGCCGAGCGGCTGCTGGGTGACCATTGAGTAAGGACCGGTAGAACGTGCATGTATCTTATCGTCAACGAGGTGATGCAGCTTAAGGTAGTACATATAGCCTACCGTTACACGGTTGTCGAACGGCTCACCGGTACGTCCGTCATAAAGCTGTACCTTACCGTCCTCATCCATTCCGGCTTCCTTGAGCATTGCGCGGATATCAGCCTCATGCGCACCGTCGAATACCGGCGTGCAGACCTTCCATCCGAGTGCCTTTGCAGCATAGCCGAGATGAACCTCAAGTACCTGTCCGATGTTCATACGGGAAGGAACGCCGAGCGGATTAAGAACTATATCAAGCGGAGTACCGTCCGGTAAGAACGGCATATCCTCGCTCGGAAGTATGCGTGATACAACACCCTTGTTACCGTGGCGTCCAGCCATTTTATCGCCGACCGAGATCTTACGCTTCTGGGCGATATAGCAGCGGACAACGAGGTTTACACCGGGGTTGAGTTCAGAGCAGTTGGAGCGGTCGAACACCTTGACATCGACTATGGTGCCGTACTCGCCGTGCGGAACACGGAGCGACGTGTCCTTGACCTCTCTTGCCTTTTCGCCGAATATTGCGCGGAGCAGGCGCTCCTCTGCGGTAAGCTCGGTCTCGCCCTTGGGCGTTACCTTACCAACAAGTATATCTCCGGCACGGACCTCCGCACCTATGCGGATTATTCCGCGCTCGTCAAGGTCTTTCAGTGCATCCTCGCCGACGTTCGGAATGTCACGGGTGATCTCCTCCGCTCCGAGCTTGGTGTCACGCGCTTCAATATCGTACTCCTCTATATGGATAGAGGTGTACATATCCTCTCTGACCAGCTTCTGGTTGATAAGGACGGCGTCCTCATAGTTATAGCCTTCCCAGGTCATAAAGCCGATTAGGGCGTTCTTACCAAGGCTGACCTCACCGTTGCAGGTCGCAGGACCATCGGCAATAACCTCGCCCTTTTCGACCTTCTGTCCGACCGAGACTATAGGCTTCTGATTGATACAGGTTCCGTGGTTGGAGCGCAGGAACTTTATGAGTTCATACTCATCCATTTCGGAAGCGCTGACCTTTATCTTGATTCTGTCTGCGCTGACGGCGGCGACAGTGCCTGCGCGCTTGGCGAGCACAACAACGCCGGAGTCAACGGCAGCTTTGTATTCCATACCGGTGCCGACTATCGGATTTTCGGTGCGGAGCAGCGGAACCGCCTGTTTCTGCATGTTTGATCCCATGAGGGCTCGGTTGGTATCGTCGTTCTCAAGGAATGGTATCATAGCGGTTGCGACCGAAACGACCATCTTCGGGGAAACATCCATAAAGTCGACATCCTCGCCCTTGACCTCAAGGAACTGGTCGCGGCAGCGCGCATTTACGCGCTCTCTTACAAAATGTCCGTTCTCGTCGAGCGGTTCATTTGCCTGCGCTACAACAAACTCGTCCTCTTCGTCAGCCGTCATGTAGACAACCTCGTCGAGAACTTTACCGGTCGATTTATCGACCTTGCGGAACGGAGCTTCTATAAATCCGTACTCATTTATCTTTGCAAAGGTCGCAAGATATGATATAAGTCCTATATTCGGGCCTTCCGGGGTCTCTATCGGGCACATGCGTCCGTAATGGCTGTAGTGAACGTCACGAACCTCAAATCCTGCACGGTCACGCGAAAGACCGCCCGGACCGAGAGCCGAAAGACGGCGCTTGTGCGTAAGCTCGGACAGAGGGTTGGTCTGATCCATGAACTGTGACAGCGGAGACGATCCGAAAAATTCCTTTATGGCAGCAACGACCGGACGGATGTTGACCAGCGTCTGCGGCGTGATAACATCCATATCCTGAGCCTGCAGGGTCATCTTTTCGCGGATGACTCTTTCCATTCTCGAGAAACCGATGCGGAACTGGTTCTGCAGCAGCTCACCCACGCAGCGTATGCGGCGGTTGCCGAGATGGTCTATATCATCGGTCGTGCCTATTCCGTGCGGAAGTCCGAGGAAATAGTTGATCGACGCAAAAATATCGTCTATCGTGATATGCTTCGGGCAGAGCGCGGTCAGGTTATCCTCGATAGCCTGCTTTATGGCTTCCTCGCCCTCGTTGTTTTCCAGAATATCCTTAAGGACTCCAAAAACAACGTTTTCTTTTATATCAAACTCGCTTATATCGAAGTCGATAAAGTCCTTTATATCGACCATGCCGTTGGTAAGAACCTTGACCTCTACCCTGTCGCCCTCGTTTTCGAGAACATCAAGGTATACCTCGCTGACGCCCTTCTTCTGGAGCTCACGCGCCTTCTCTTTTGAGAGAGTCTCTCCCTTTTCGGCAATTATCTCGCCGGTCATGGGATCGGCTACGGGGCGCGAAAGCGTCTTGCCTGCAACACGGGCGGCAAGCGCCAGCTTTTTGTTGTATTTAAAACGTCCGACCCTTGAAAGATCATAGCGGCGGTCGTCAAAGAAAAGCTGCTCTAAGTGGGTCTGTGCGCCCTCAACGGTCGCCGGCTCGCCCGGACGGAGCTTTTTATATACCTCTATAAGTGCGCTGTCGATATCGACCGATGTGTCCTTCTCAAAGGTCGCGGACATTCTCTCGTCCTCGCCGAGCAGCTCATTTATTTCGAAATTGGTGGCTTTGCCGAGGGCACGCACAAAGGTGCTTATCGGCAGCTTGCGGTTTTTGTCTATACGGACATAAAGCGAACCGTCCGGTGCAGTCTCGTACTCGAGCCATGCGCCGCGGTTAGGTATAACGGTTGAGCTGAAAAGCTGCTTGCCCGATTTATCATATACGCAGTCGAAGTAAACTCCCGGTGAGCGGACGAGCTGTGATACGACGACGCGCTCGGCACCGTTTATAACAAAGGTGCCAGACTCGGTCATGAGCGGAAAATCACCCATGAAAACTTCGTTTTCCTTGATTTCTCCGGTCTCAACGTTCTGCAGTCTTGCAAGAACCTTGAGGGGAGCCGCATATGTCGCATCTCTTTCCTTACACTCGGTGACAGTGTATTTCGGCTTGTCGTCAAGACGGTAGTCGATAAAATCGAGAACAAGATTACCTGTATAGTCGGTTATCGACGACATATCTTCGAACACTTCACGCAGTCCCTCATTGAGGAACCACTCATACGAGTCCTTCTGGATCTCGATGAGGTTTGGCATGTCGATGACTTCATTGATCTTGGAGAAGGTCATTCTTTCGTTTTTTCCGTATTTAACGGGTTTGACATTGACCGTCTGAGCCATTGGCTTTGATCACTCCTTGTAATAATTTCCGCCTGCCGTTTTAGGCGTTTGTGAGCCGTAAATTATGCGGCTCAGGGTTTTGGAAAAACTTCCGGAGTATCCAACGACAACCGCCATCCGCACTCTGCGCACAGATAACTTCCGCCGTATGCGATCCTGCTTGCGTTTTCATCCAAAAGCACGGGAGCAGCGCCTGCATATACATTATAAATACATGCATTAGGAGCACATGTCCCCATGATTAAGCAGTATAAAATTATATAACGCCAAAATAAATATGTCAAGCCCTTTTTGAAAAATGCAGGTAAAATTTACAAATATGTAAGACATAGCAGAATTAATACCGGTTTAACGTCGAGGATAAGCATGAATTTACGAATGCAATGCAGATGGCAATATTTAAAACCGATAATTTATAAGCCGGGTCCGTTCCGGAGAAATTCAAAAACAATCAGCGTATCGTAAAACGGTGCTCCTGCCGCATTTTTATTCCTATTTATATAATGATAAATTTTAGTTTATCTGCGTAATGAAATATTAACAGACATAGGTCGTTCCCTACAAAAATTCAATTAGCCATTTGTTTTTTGTACACCTATAAACTAAAATTTACCGCTTCATGGGTATAAAAAACGGCAGGAGACGAGCCCCCTGCCCTTAAGTCCATCAATATACTCGCTGCGTCGCTAAACTAAAATTCACCGATTTGAAATACAAACCCAAACAATACCTTTATAACGCGCAGTGTTTTATCTTTAACGCAGAATTTTGTCCTGCCGGTCACATACCGCCTATCCTGCGTTTTTTTAAGATTGCAACCAGCAGCCCGGTCAGTGTGCCTGTCAGCACTCCTACTGCCATAAGCGGCGGAAGCAGCGCGAATACCGCCGGTCCCGCCACAAGCGACGCCGCCAATATCTGCCCGATATTGTGCGCTACGGCGCCTGATATTCCGACCCCTACCGATGAAAACACTCCGCATTTTGAAGCTGCAATCATCATAACGACTGCGAGTGTGCCGCCGCAAAGGGAATAAAACATGCTGAAAACACCCGAAAAAAGAATTCCGCAGAGGATTATTCTGCCGGTGTTTATCAATAACGCAGGCAGCGGTTTTCCCTTTTCCACAAGATACATTGCAACAATATTTGCAAGCCCCAGCTTTATGCCTGGCAGCCCTATATTTATCGGGACAAGCGTCTCGATGTATCCGCATATCATGGCGGCTCCCAGCATCATGCCGTAATATGAAAGGCGGTAGGCAGCACCGTTATTCTTCAATTTTTATCACCAGCCTGTGCGGAAGGCAGACTATAGTTTCGCCCTCGTTCGATATTTTTACATGCGATACGCAGTACCCGTCGGGACAGTCGGCATCGGTCACGGTGACGCCGCCGCCCTCTATTTTGATTGTATTGCTGCCGTACATGGTTTTTACAGAGAACTCGGCGTTTTCAAAAAGCGAGTATTCGCCCAAAACATCGCCGTTTTCGTATACTACCGCCCGGCCGCCGGTTTTTCTGCCGCGAAAAAAGCAAAAGAACAGAAGCACCGCGGCTGACACTACGGCGGCAGCCAATATTATATCGCCTTTTTTTATCATGCGCCGGTCGCCCCCCTCTTTAATGTAGAGTATACCACATAAATTTGCCGATTAACAGCACAAATTCATGTTGACTGAAAAGGTTTTATGTTGTTTAATTATTGTATCGGACAGTCAATAATATGTAGGAGGTGATCTCATTTGAAAAAAGTTATCTGCCTGTTGCTTGCCGCCGTTCTGCCGGCGGTATTTATCTCATCATGCAAGGCAAAGCAAAAAAAGTACAGCGCAACCAAGATCATGATGACCACTGTTGTGACGGTGACCCTATACGGCGGCAGTGAGGAAATCTTAGAGGGCGCAATCGGGCTATGCGAAAGCTATGAAAAACTTTTCAGCCGTACGGTGCCTTCCAGTGACATTTCAAACATAAACGAATCGGGCGGAGCGGCGACGGCGGTATCACCCGATACAGCCGGACTGATAAATAAAGGACTTGAGATCAGCCTCAGAAGCGGCGGCGCCTTCGATATAACCGTCCTGCCTTTGTCACTGCTCTGGGACGTACAGCACAGCGCGGCACCGCCGGACGACGCATCGGTAAAAGACGCTCTGAAAACGGTCGGCTTTGAAAACGTTTCGGTAAACGGCAATGAGGTTACGCTGAAAAACGATGCATCGATAGACCTCGGCGGAATTGCCAAGGGATATATTGCCGATAAAGTGGCTGAATACCTCAGGTCGGAGGGCGTCAAAAGCGCTGTGATAAATCTCGGCGGAAACGTTGTTGTGCTGGGAGAAAAAAGCGGAAAGCCTTATACCGTCGGTATTCAGAAACCGTTTGCCGGTCAGGGTGAGGCTATGCTTACGCTTGCCCTCTCAGACAAAACAGCCGTGACGTCGGGAATATACGAACGGTACTTCGAGTACGACGGCAAAATATATCATCATATAATAGACCCGGCAACCGGCAAGCCGTCCGAAAGCGACGTGGCATCGGTCACGGTCATCTGCGACTCGTCATGCATCGCTGACGGGCTCTCGACCGCATGCCTTGTTTTAGGAATGGAAAAAAGCGCCGAGCTGCTGAAAAGCTACGGCGCCGAAGCGGTGTTTATAAACAGAAACGATGAGTACAGCGTGACCGACGGGCTTACCGTCGACACTACCGGCACACTGCCGATGATCGCGCTCAAGTGATCACTTTTTAGCCTTGTCAAGCGCTTCGTTTATAAGGTCGACATAGTCGCCGACCGATATTGTGCAGCCGGTAATGGCATCGGTTTTGCCGCTTTTGTCGGTGCTGACCTTGTCCACGCCGTTTTCAGCGACCCATTTTTCAAAAAGCGCTATTTCCTCGTGCCATTCATGCTGTGCGCCGCCTGCCTTCATGCCGTATTTTCCGCTTTCGGACAGCGCTTTTTTGGTTCCGCCGTCCTTGATCTCGGCGTCACAGTCGACCGATTCGACAACGCCGTCTTTGACGGTGACCCTTACGGTTGCTTTATAACCGCTGTCGTCAAAATTCGCGGCGGCAGCTTTGTATTCTCCGTCCTTGTAGGTGACCGAAGCGGTGGTGTTTGAGCCTGCCGACGACGACATTGACGAGGTCTGACCGGACTTGCAGCCGGCGGCGATAAGCGCCAGCATAGCCGACAGCACAAGTGCCGTTAAAATATTGAAACTGTTTTGTTTTGCCTGCATTTAGCATTTTCCTTTCACGTTGTTTTTCAATATTTTTCTCTCATGGCAATTGTTTATGCAAAGACAAAAAATGTAAATTTCATCGATCCGGCATCGAAATTTCAGTTTTACGGTGAAAAGTATCCGCATAATTAAGCTGACGGACTTAAGGGCAGGGACTCCGATCCTGACGTTTTCTATGTCGCCATTGTGTTGTAAATTTTAGTTTATCTGCGTAATGAAATATTGACAGACTGAGCCGAACGACCTATGAGTCGTTCCCTACAAAAATTCAATTAGCCATTTGTTTTTTTGTACACCTATAAACTAAAATTTATCGGCGTAAGCAAACGAACAATAAAAAAGCCGGGGGTCGTGCCCCTGCTTTACATCCGTCAATATGTTAATTGCACCACTGAGCCAAAACTTGCATGATCATTGTCAGTGGAAATATGCCTGCAAAGCGCTTGATCATCGCGGTCTGGATGCGGTGCTGATCTTGGACAAGCACAGGGGATGCCCCGTAAAACGAAAAAAGCACTTGACTCATGTCAAGTGCTTTTTTCCTGGTGGAGACGAAGAGGATCGAACTCTCGACCTTACGGATGCGAACCGTACGCTCTCCCAGCTGAGCTACGCCCCCATATGATTGTGCGTAAGGGATGACCCCACAACAATCAATAGTTTAGCATTATTCTTTTTTATTTTCAAGTGCTTTTTTAATATTTCGGCATAATTTTTTTGAAAACACGTCAAAATATCCTTGAGTAATAAAAGCCGGCGTCTACTTGCGCTTGATTTTTATACCCGACCACATAATTATGATGATCTGTGCCGGAATTCCGATAAAAAAGAGCGGCCATATATTTGTGCCGAACGCAATGAAAAAGAGAAAAACGGTAGCAAGCAGCGACCACATAAGGCAGGAAATTATAAAAAAATTACGGCGCCTGTTGAACCAGATCGAATTGAAAACCAACCACACAATCATTGACACAGGCACGGAGCAGACAAACACCAGCCAGCCGCCGTTTTTGCCGAGCCCGGCAAAATTTACATTTATAAATATAAAGGTTGCAACAAACCACACAAGCAGTATGCTTATTCCGGTAATGAGCGCATGATTGCGGAACTTTCTTTTATTTGTCCGCTTCTTTGTCAGCTCCGGATCGTCATGTTCCTCCGCAAGAAGATAGTCAACCGTAACGCCGAAAAGATCGGCTATGCTTTTCAGAACCGTAACATCGGGTATGGACTCACCGCGTTCCCATTTCGAGACGGCTTTGTCGGAATAATTCAGCTTTTCGGCAAGTTCGGCCTGTGTAAGTCCGCTTTTGCGGCGCAGGTCGGAAATATTGCCGGCAACGGTCATTTTCATGTCTGACACAGGTCTCACCTCCGGTGAATCGCATAAAATATCACGCTGATCATAATATACAAGATGGCGCTTCCGTCGCTTTTTATTACAATAAAATACAAACGAGGAACACGCCGGATAAATCTTCACCCACCGCTAACGGAAATTTGCAGCCTGTTTGTGCCGACGCTTTAGCAACAGTATGGCGATTAACACAAAAGTATTATAACACAACTTTTTCTTGATTTCAAGCCCGTTTTTTGGGACTCTACCGGCGGTAGTGTATGTGTTACAATGATGTGTGACAAAAAGTAAAAAATAGAAGTAGCGAATAGA
>ERZ780149.291-NODE-291-length-66043-cov-3.940398_pt1 | contig 66043 bp, 58 predicted proteins | sample MGYA00511367_ERZ780149 | MGnify/ENA primary metagenome ERZ780149 (study PRJEB29588, sample SAMEA2153852) | human gut metagenome | biome: human gut; feature: human-associated habitat; material: faeces | place: Denmark | collected 2008/2010 ... | reverse complement strand
CGACAAGCCTGTCGGCAACCACACGCACGGTGTCGGCTGAGAAAAGCATACCTATTTTTACAGCATCGGGACGAATGTCGTCAAACACTGCGTCAATCTGCCCTCCTACGATTTCGGGGGCGACACCCGCCACGTCTCTCACCCCGACAGTGTTTTGTACGGTGATAGCAGTGATGGCGGTCATGGCATATACACCAAGAGCCGACATCGTCTTGATATCAGCCTGTATGCCCGCGCCGCCGGAGGGGTCGGAGCCGGCTATGGAAAGTGCCGTGGTGTACAGATTCATAAAGACCTTTTTATCTAATAACAAAATAATAGACAAAAAGGCTTTCAAGATGGTCAACAATCCCTTCGCCGGTGTTAGCCGTGTCAGGTTCGGAGGGTATAATCTCAGCTCGTCACTACGACGGGCACCCCTTTGTCTATGTATGCAAAATTAGTAATATTAATAAATTTCACCAAATATTTTTTACTCTATGGTGAAAGTGAAACGGTCTGCTTCGGGGAGTACCGGAAACTTGGTGCGGAAAGAGTCGAGCGATTCCTTGGACAAATCAGCGGAAATCACCGGCTCTCCCGGTTTCTCACCAACGACCTTTCCTTTCGCATCAATAATTATTGATATACCGGCATATTCACCATAGATATCTGTTCCGGAACGATTGCAGCCTATCACATACGACTGATTTTCGATGGCACGGGCTATGAGCAACTGTTTCCAGGGATAGGCGCGTGAATCGGGCCAGTTCGCCATTATTATCAGCAAGTCATAGGCTCCATCATGATTGCGGAGCCAAGCCGGAAAGCGGAGGTCGAAGCATACAGCCATAGCGATGTTCCATCCCCGGAAGCGGAACACCGGCAGATGAGATGTGCCGCGTCGATAGGCGATATCTTCCCCGCTGAATGAAAAGAGGTGATGCTTGTCATAAAAATATGTGTCGCCCAACGGTTCGACAAAAAATGCCCGGTTATATACGGCATCGCTGTCACGCGCTATAAAAGAGCCGCAGATGGCGATTTTGTGTCTGGCGGATATACTTCGCATCGCTGTCATGGTGGCTCCGTCAATACTTTCCGCTAAAAGTGCCGACTGCGAAGGGTCACATATAAAACCGGTAGTAAACATTTCGGGCAACACCGCTATGTCATACCCCTCGGGTAAAGACTCGATAAGACGCGATGCCTCGGAGATGTTGTGAGTCTTGTCGCCTGATGCTATGTCAAGCTGTAACGCAGCCACTTTTAAGATATCACTCATCGTCGGTAATGAATTTGTCAGGATATTTTGCCGAAAAACGGCTGTAGAATTTCTTTATTTCCCTAAGGTCGGCATCCACATCACCTGTCGGGGTGAACTGATGCGTGATTTCTATGTATTTACGCTTGTAATCTATCGCACCGAGCAGAAGCGGCACATTTGCCTCTATCGCTATGTGGAGAAATCCGTGACGCCATTTCGCGGTAGCCTTACGTGTGCCTTCCGGAGTGATGGCAAGCACAAGACGCTGTGAGTCATTAAATTTCTCGACAATGGTTTTTGTGAGCGAAGCACCCCTCTTTTTAGGCACGGGTATGCCGCCAATCGCACGGAAAAAGTATCCCAGCGGCCATGTAAACCAAGCTTCTTTCATCAGGAATCCCGCCTTACGCCCTATAGAAGTGTAGGCAAGTTCTCCCAGGATGAAATCCCAGTTGCTTGTGTGAGGGGCGACACAAATAAGGCATTTAGCATAATCGGGTGTGGTGATGTTCACCTTCCACCCGATTATTTTAAGGATAAGTCTTGACAGATTCATTTATTTCGCCGCAGCCTTGTTGCGTTCTTTCTGTTCGGCGGGGAGAGCCTCGTTCATCTGATTCACGATGTCGTCAACGCCTTTCTTGAAATCTGATATAAGTTTGTGGTAAGCCTTGCGGAAATATGCCTCACGGGCTTTCTTATATTCGTGATGAGATTCAAAATTGCTCTCGCTCTTGTCAAAAGAGAACGACACATTTTCGATTGTTACAAACTGTAGGTCGGCGATATTGAAGATTATCTCATCTATTTTCTGAGCATCCACTCCGGGAACATAGTTGCGGGGTATGATACATTCGCCTGCCATGTTGCCGCAAGCAGCCTTGATAGCTTTCTTGAGTCTGCGTTTGTTTGCCATAATTGTTATGTTTGAAATGAGTAATTCACTGCGAATATAACAATTTTTTATCAATAAACGATTGCCCCGGCAAGAAAAAGTTTAGAGTCGGAATGTGACCGGAAATATGCAGTAGACGGGGACTCTGGTGCCGTTGATGCGACCGGCTTGCCAGTTTGGCATAGACCCGAGTATCCTTACCGCCTCACGGTCAAGCGACGGCTCTACCCCGCGCAACACATTAACGTGGGTTATTTCTCCGTCGGGCTGGACTATGAAAGAGCAGAGCACTCTGCCGTGAATCTTGTTTTTATATGCCTCGGCGGGATATTTGCGCGATGAATTGATATATTGCACCAGGGCATTGTTGCCTCCGGGAAACATCGGGGGTTCATCGACCATTTCATATTCATAAGCTTCAATGATTTCTGCAGAAAATGACTGTTGCATTTCCCGGATGTCTGTCATGGCAAGAGTCTGCTGGGTTGTGTGGGCTATTATCCGCCTCGCCTGAGCCGGTGCAGTGATGATACCTCCGGCAGCCAGCAATGATAAGATTATAAGTCGTAGGTTGAATAAATCCATTGTTTACTGGTGAAATGTATTGCAAATATAAAATGCCTGATTTACATTTACAATTATCAGGCGGCTATTTTGCATTTGTTTAGCGATGTTTCAGGTTTGTTAGCAAATTAAACGAGGTCTCACGCAATATGCCGCGATGAAATACGTTTACCATAACAGTTATGAATCTACGCAGTGTCATATCATTTTTAGGACTGGGCCTCGGCATCGCTGCTGCCAATGGTGCCGACGGCTCCACGGCATATAATTTTCTTGATGTCACATCTTCAAGCCATATCTACGGACTTGGAGGCGTCAATATATCTATCATAGAGGATGATATCAATGTCATAGACCAGAATCCGGCTTTGCTCGGCCCGGAGATAGAGCGTCAGCTCGGTGTGGACTATATGCGTTATCTCGGTGAGTCTAATTTTGCCGGGGTGCGCTATGGTATGGCGGCAGGGGAGCATGGAGCCTGGGCGGCGGGAATAAAATATTTCGGCTACGGGTCGATGAAGAGCGCCGACGAGACCGGTAATGTTACCGGTACGTTCAGCCCGAAAGATATATGTTTTTCCGCTTCATATTCTCATGATATAACCGGGTATCTGCGCGGCGGTATCACACTTAAAGGAATCTATTCGGCATACGATGTCTACAGTGCATTAGCCATCGCCACCGACCTCGGAATAAACTATTTTGACGATGAGAGAGACCTGTCGCTTTCATTTGTCATAGCCAATCTTGGCGGACAGGTGAAACGCTTCAACGAGACTTACGACCGTCTTCCCGTAGACATCAGGCTTGGCTTTACAAAGGGACTTGGCACGATTCCGTTCCGCATGTCGATTACGGCGTGGAATCTTACAAAGTGGAAATTACCTTATATAAATGTGGGTGACGGTACATCGTCATCCGCTTTTGAGAAAAAGGAATCCTTTGCATCCAATCTGTTCCGTCATCTTGTGTTCGCTGCCGAATATGTGCCGTCGGACCGCTTGTACATCGGACTGGGTTATAATTACAAGACCCGTACCGACATGAGTACCTATTCACGCAGTTTCCTGTCGGGATTCTCGGCTTGTGCCGGAATCAATGTCAGCCGTTTCGGGGTAGGAGTGGCAATCGCCCAACCTCATACCGGCGCGACCACCTTCATGCTGAATCTCAATATGCGTCTTTATTAGTTTTGAGATAGCCGCCGGTCGGCAAATATTCGTCAATCAGATTTAATTTGTAGGATTTTAGGGTAAATTTTGCTTGTTTGTGCATGGATTTGGCAATAAAATTGCTAAATTTGTTGCATAAACATGATTTTGCTATAAAGAAATAACTAAAACCGATCATTAATGATTAAAAATTTACTCTTATCAGGTGCGCTGCTGTCAGTGCCCGCATTGATGCTTAATGCCGAGACCAAAGTGTACACGATGGATGAACTTGGCGATGAAGTGTATGTTTCGCCCAATGGAAAGTTCGTCTCAGTAGGCGATTATGAACAGAATCTGTCTTATATATGGAGTGCTGATAATCCCGAGACTTTCGCTCCGCTACCTGGTGAAGTCGTGGCATACGATGTTGATAACAATGGCACAGTAGTCGGCTCGATACAATCGGAACCCGGTATTTTCAGAGCATGTGTCTGGGAGAATGGCGAATGGCATCTTTTGCCAAGTCATGAAGCCGTTATGAACACTGCCGAGGCAAACTGCATAAGCGGGGACGGAACTATAATTGCCGGCACACAATTTATCAATGACCCGACCAGTGCGATTAAGGGCAGGTATTATCCATGTATCTGGAAGAAGGGAGAAGACGGCTCATGGAATCTTACTGCATATACCAATATCAATCTTCCGAATCATCAGGGCTTTTTGACAAAATGCCTGTATGTAAACGGCGATGACATCATAATTGGCGGTCGTCTTTACTGCGGCATCGGGTCGGAAGTGCCCGCAATGATAATAAATGGTGAATTGAAATTTTGGAATGAGCTTGCTTCCTATAGTGAGCCGTTTATGTTTCAGGGCAAATATATTGCCTATGATGAAAATGGCAATCAATATCGAACAACAGATCCTAATGACCCCAATATATTCTACACAACCTATGTGACCATTGATGGATATCGCGATGGGGAAACAGGTGAATATTTCTCCGGCGAATTTTCATCAGTTGACAAGTACGGCAATTTCTATGGATACCGCACACGCGCTTTTAATGTGACTGAAGATGGTGCCGGTGAGCTTGTAAACGGCGCGACAATATATAATTTTAGTAATGATGAATGGACCGATAATCCTGATTACACCAATTTTGCCATCGGTACCGGTGACGGCAAATATATTTTCCCGATGGGCGATTGTGTGATTGTCGATGGCGCTAAGAAAAAGTTGACAGAAACTTTCGGATTCAGTGTGACACGCACATTATCCTCTGTAAGAAGCATATCGGATGATGGAAAAGTAATTGGCGCAAATCTATCGGAACTGCATCCCGGAACAGGGGAGATGTTATATTACCCTGCAGTAATTGTGCTTGACGAACCGCTTGTAGCCGGGATTGATGGCGTTGTCAGCGAAAACGGCATTACAATTATTGTGTCAGCAGGTCGCGTAGATGTTGCAGGCACTGATGACGTGACAATCTATGATCTCAAAGGCTCTGTAGTAAGCAATGCTGTTACATCCTATGTCGCTCCGGGCATGTATATAGTGAAAGCAGGTGACACCACCCGCAAGGTGTTTGTCAAATAAAATAGCTCGCGATGAAAAGTCGTGGAATCATATTAGCAGGTATTATGTCGATGTCATGGATATCCATGACATCGACTGCTTCCACATATACCCTGGATGTCAGTTCGGGAAAATTACCGAACGATGTAACTGTCGTTGACGGTGACGGACTCGAACTTGAATCTGCAGTCTACAAGAAAGGTAAGGGTGTGACAGATGCCGGGTGGACCGTAGACCGCTACGGAAGTCAGGGTTATGTACTGGTGAGCCCTACTTATACCTTGACACCGGGCAAGCAGGACAATCGCATGACACTTCCCTCCGTGACTATAACCGGCGATAATGCTGTCATGCGCTGGGGTGCAGTCTCGGTGCATCCCGATTGCCTTGACTCTTACGAGGTTATTGTTGTCACGCCCGAAGGAAAAGAAGATGTGATTTTTTCCACTGCCGGAGAATCGGCTGAATGGACGATGCATGTCGTGGACTTGTCGGAGTATGCCGGCAAAGAAATCAGCATAATGTTTGTCGTCACCTCCGAGCATGGCTACCTGCTTGCTATAGACGATATCGAGATAGGGGAGATGACCGACACGAAATTTCAAGTAGCGGATCTCACGCGCCGTTATGCCGGGATTGATGAAGAAAAAGTTAAGGTTACCGGGACTGTAACCAATCTCGGGAAGGCGCTTGATTTTATCGAAGTGGTGTGTAAGGTCGGTGATGAAGTCGTCGACCGACAGCCCGTTAACGAAGGTTACTCCACAGGCAATGTGTTAGAATATGAATTTGAGGTGACACCGGAACTAAACCGGTCGACACATTATTATATATGCGGCATCGATGGTGAAGGTAATGAGACGGCGATTCATGATGACAGTTTCTTCACCTCCTATTTCCGTCGTACCCTTCTTGTGGATAAGGGCACCGGCATGTGGTGTAACAACTGTCCCGACGGCATATTGACGCTCGAATCGCTTCAGGCGCGTTACGGCGACCAGCTGATAGCTGTCGAGACCCATGCCGGTAATGATGTCCTTGCCGTAAAGGAATACTGGGATGCCCTTAAATTTTATGCTGCTCCATATTTCAAGCTGAACCGCAACGAGTCTACATCCTACGGAGATGACTCCCGTTTTTCAAGGGAATATGAGGCAATGACTTCATGGATGATAGAGTTTTCGGAGCTTGCATTGACCGGTGACCGCCTTTCCGTAGAAATAAAAGCGATGTCGGCTCTTGATGTGGATAATAACGCCGACCGTTATCGCATAAGCTATTTGCTTACGCGCGACTATGACGAACAGCCGGAAGGAATGTTGTTTTATCAGTCCAATAACATGACGAGCGCAAGAGGCAAGCGATTCTATTATCTGCCCTCGACCATACCGGGAAAGCTGATAAAATTCCATGACGTGACGTTACCTTCGGAACTGGCATTTACCGGCATAGAATCATCACTTCCGGCTGTAGTTGAGCCATACAAAGAGTATCAGGCGAAATGGGATATTCCCGTTGCCGGTTATCCTGCCGATATGAAAGGAATTAATATCGTGGTTTATGTGCTCGACACATCGATGGGACGCATAAAGAATGCCGCCACAATGACTCTCGACCATTGGAATGAAGTGACTTCCGTTGAAAGTGTGACAGGAGATAGTGATATGGGGATAACCATGACTTCAGACGGTCATTGCCACATAACATTTGGCACGACAACTGAACAGGAGCATTACACGCTTGAACTGTTCAACGTGTCGGGCACAAGATTATATTCCGTGGATGGATATATCGATGGTTGCGGGAGTGCTGACTATAATTTTTCCTTGCTGAAAGGCGTGATTATAGCGCGCCTGAATGCCGGAGACCGTTCCATCGCAAGAAAATTTGTAATAAAGTAAACAGTCAAATTAATTTTCAGGATTATGAAAGGATTTGTGTTTTTCGTATTGGCAATATTGCCACTTTTAAGTTACGGGCAGACAGAACCGGCTGACTCAGTCGACATAGATCTTTTGCCTGATGATCCTGAGATGATGACACCACGCCTGGAAGGAATGGCAAGTGGTATTAACCTGGACTCTTTATCTTATAGCAGACGACTGTTTCTATATGGTCCGGGGCATCGGTTTGATTACAGTGCGCCGGAATTGAAATATGCGCCGGGTGAAACGACTTTGTTTGCAATGCCCGGCGCGCGGTTCATTGCCGCCGGGACAGCCTCTACAATGCCGGGACTTATGACCGTCAACAGCGGTGCAATCGGTATAACGGGACAAATAGATAATCTTTCGCTGTATGCCGGTGCAATAGCCAATAAATATGGCTATTATCTTGGAGTGCATAATCAATATGGGGTCAATGCCACGATGTCGTATGCGTTTTCACCCGATGTGTCGGCTACATTCTTTGGATCATATTATTTCGGCAATCCGCCTGCACTGGGTGGCGGATTGCCGTTGCCTCCCGCAATGATAGGGTATTATGCCACCTCGAAGTTTGGAGGATATATGGACTACCGGATTAACGAACGGTTTGGTGTCATGGTCGGAGCCCAGGCGGTGCAGCGGGTCGGGACAAGACGATATGAAGCTGAGCCGATAGTGACGCCCTACGTAAGTTTCGGGAAAGTACAGATTGAATTGCCGGTGGGACAAATCTTAAATGGAATTTTGCGCGATTATGTGATAAAAAAACATTAACTTTGTACCGCCGATTATAAGCAGTGTTTTGTAATCCTCATCGGAGGGCAAGATATCATGCCGGATAAGATGACCGGGTAAAACCTCAATTCTTATACGGCTATTTTTATGTTTAACCCTCAATGACGTAAATTATGCAACGTGATTCAATCAATCTCGGGGAAGTAAAGATACCCCGTCTTTTCAGAATTTATTTCATCCCGACTCTCTTGGGCATGTTGTCGCTTTGCGCCGTGACGGCGACCGACGGGATATTTGTCGGTCGCGGTATAGGAAGCGATGCTCTCGCCGCTGTAAATATTTGTATTTCGCCCACGATGGTAATAATGGGTATAAGCCTGATGCTCGGAGTCGGTGCCTCTGTCGTATCGTCGATACATCTTGCGGGAGACAATGCCAAGGCGGCACGTATCAACATAACGCAAGCGCTTGTTACGGGAACAGCGGTCGTGATATTGTTCCTGCTCGCCACACTTGCATCGCCCGAAACCACGGGGAGAATACTCGGGTCGTCGGAGACATTGATGCCGCTTGTAAAAGAATATATGCCGTGGATATTCGTGACGTGCCTGTTTCAGTCGTGGTGTGCAATCGGACTGTTTGTAATACGCCTTGACGGGTCACCGAAATATGCCATGTGGTGTAATGTGATTCCCGGCTTATTAAATGTGCTGCTCGACTATATCTTTATTTTCCCCATGCAGGCGGGTGTGAGAGGTGCGGCGATAGCCACCTGCATAAGCTGTGCGGTAGGTGGAATTATGGTTATGGGCTATATCGGCTTTTTTGCCCGGACACTGCGCCTTATAAAATTGAAACTCAGCCGCAAGAGCCTTGCCCTGACGATACGCAACATCGGTTATCAGTGCAAGATAGGAATCTCGGCTTTGCTCGGAGAGGCAACCATGGGAATGTTGATGCTTATGGGCAATCTCATGTTTATGCGCTATATAGGTAATGACGGGGTAGGAGCCTTCAGCATCGCCTGCTATTATTGTCCGTTTGTGTTCATGATAGGCAATGCCATCGCACAATCGGCGCAGCCTATCATCAGCTACAATCACGGACTTGGCAGTCACAAAAGAGTTGTTGCGACCGAGAGGCTTGCGATATTGTCGGCGGTCGGTTGCGGTCTTATCGTGACATGTGCGTTTGTGTTTATGCCGTCAGTGATGGTCAGCCTTTTTCTTGACAGCTCACTTCCTGCGGCGAAGATTGCAGTTGTCGGATTCCCGCTGTTTTCAACGGCATTCGTATTTTTCATATTTAATCTTACCGCGATAGGCTATTTCCAGAGTGTCGAAAAGGTAGTGCCGTCAATCGTATTTGCCCTCTTGCGCGGAGTCGTGTTCCTTATTCCGGCATTTATCTTCATGCCGCAGCTATTCGGCAATTCTGGCATCTGGCTTGCCTTATTTGTCTCGGAGATTCTCACATCGCTTTGTATCGTAGCATTTTATCTCTACAACAGAAACCGCTGACAGCTAACCTGCGGAGTATGAAATAAGATATTTCCAGCCGTGAGGTGGTGCGGGTGGATTGTCGGTTTTAGAGAATCTGCCCGCATGACCGTGAAATCGTTCATCTTCATAGAAGTGACATAATCCTATTCCACAGTCAATCAAGGACAGATTGCTTTTCGGGGTATAATAGAAATGCACAGTATCGCCGATGACTAATGCACGCCAAGGCTGGGAATTGACTGATGACGGGGCGAGACGCATCATCTCCAACGCTTCGGCAAATCGGTTGCCGGGTGACACTTCGCGGGTAAAGTCGGAGTAAAAGAACAGTTTTTCAAACGGTTTGCGATTTTTGCTACCAAAAGTGAGGCGGGTGAGCCGTTCCCTTATTCCGGGTTTAGCCGCAATGCCTACGGGGCATACTATCCGTAACGACTCTCCGTCGCGCCATAATTCGCCACGTTCAAAGTCGGAACCTTTGAATGTAGCGGCAATCCAACAACTTCCGAGACCGAGCTGCCATGCCTGAAGCACAACCTGTTCAAAGCGGAATCCGGCGGAGAGCGCCGACGCGTCATCATTGCCGAATGCGACGAGGAAAAAGTCGGATGCGCCCTTTATCGTGCCGTAAGTGCCCGGGGTGTAACCGGCTTTCAAATCAAAATTTTTCAAGCGAATCGACACATTGCCGCCGAACGGGCTGAAAGAATCCTCAATCGCGGTCAGCAGCGCGGATTTCTGCGAATCGGAAATACTTTCTCCATTAAAAGTGCGCACTGAACGGCGCTCATTCATCGCCTCGATAATATTCATAAATGTGTAATGTATCAGGTTGTTTAGACAAGAAGAGTCAGCCACTTACTGCGGCTGACTCTTCATTATAGGTTAATTAACTGATTAGTCTTCGCCGTTCAGGATTTCAAGCATCTTGATTGCCGATACGGGGATACGGGTACCGGGACCGAAGATAGCCGCTACGCCAGCCTTGTAAAGGAAGTCGTAGTCCTGTGCGGGAATCACACCGCCAGCCGTCACGATAATATCCTCACGACCAAGCTTCTTGAGCTCTTCAATCACCTGAGGTATGAGGGTCTTGTGACCTGCTGCAAGAGATGAAACACCGAGAATATGCACGTCATTCTCCACAGCCTGACGAGCGGCTTCAGCCGGAGTCTGGAACAACGGTCCCATATCGACGTCAAATCCGCAGTCGGCGTAACCTGTGGCAACAACCTTGGCGCCACGGTCGTGACCGTCCTGACCCATCTTCGCAATCATGATACGGGGCTGACGGCCTTCCTTCTTTGCAAACTCCTCACACATCTGCTGAGCGCGGATAAAGTCGGGGTCTTGCTTGGTTTCGTTGCTATACACGCCTGAAATAGTTCTGATTACTGCTTTATAACGGCCAACCACCTCTTCGCATGCGTCGGATATTTCGCCGAGGGTAGCGCGCAGACCGGCAGCCTTCACTGCGAGGTCAAGGAGATTGCCTTTCTTTGTACGTACACACTCGGTGATGTCGGCGAGCGCTTTCTTGACAGCCGCCTCGTCGCGGTGAGCCTTCACGTCGTTAAGACGCTCAATCTGCTCCTTGCGCACCTCAGTGTTGTCGATTTCAAGGATATCGATAGGATCCTCATGGTCAAGACGGTACTTGTTGATACCTACGATTGTCTGACGACCGGAGTCGATACGAGCCTGAGTGCGTGCCGAAGCCTCCTCGATACGGAGTTTCGGCAGACCGGTCTCGATAGCCTTCGCCATACCGCCGAGTTTCTCGATTTCCTGGATGTGTTCCCATGCGCGGTGAGCAATCTCGTTGGTGAGTGACTCAATGTAGTAAGAACCTCCCCAGGGGTCAACCTGCTTGGTGACGTAGGTCTCTTCCTGGATATAAATCTGGGTGTTACGGGCGATACGTGCCGAGAAATCGGTAGGAAGTGCGATAGCTTCGTCAAGTGCATTGGTGTGAAGCGATTGGGTGTGACCGAGAGCGGCGCCCATAGCCTCGATACAAGTTCTGCCGACATTATTGAAGGGGTCCTGCTCGGTAAGCGACCATCCGGAAGTCTGGCTGTGAGTACGCAGAGCGAGTGATTTCGGATTTTTCGGGTTGAACTGGCTTACAATCTTAGCCCACAACATACGTGCAGCGCGCATCTTGGCAATCTCCATGAAGAAGTTCATGCCGATAGCCCAGAAGAATGACAAACGCGGAGCAAACGAGTCGATATCCATACCGGCATTAACACCGGCGCGAAGGTATTCAAGACCGTCGGCAAGGGTGTAGGCAAGCTCGATGTCGCAGGTAGCGCCTGCCTCCTGCATGTGATAGCCGGAGATTGAAATCGAGTTGAACTTAGGCATGTTCTTTGATGTATATTCAAAGATGTCGGCGATTATGCGCATCGAGAATTCCGGCGGATAGATATATGTGTTACGCACCATGAACTCCTTGAGGATATCGTTCTGGATGGTACCTGCCATTTCTTCAAGTTTTGCGCCCTGCTCAAGACCGGCGTTGATATAGAAGGCGAGTACGGGAAGCACCGCACCGTTCATGGTCATTGACACAGACATCTTGTTCAAGGGTATGCCGTCGAAGAGCACCTTCATGTCTTCAAGCGAGCAGATAGACACACCGGCTTTGCCGACATCACCTACCACACGCTCATGGTCGGCATCGTAACCACGGTGAGTGGCAAGGTCAAACGCCACTGACAGACCTTTCTGACCTGAAGCGAGGTTACGGCGATAGAACGCGTTTGACTCGGCTGCGGTAGAGAATCCGGCATACTGGCGGATAGTCCAGGGGCGCAGAGGATACATCGCGCTGTACGGGCCACGGAGGAAGGGGGGGATACCTGACATGAAGTTAAGGTGTTCCATTCCTTCGAGGTCTTCTTTAGTATATATGGGTTTGACGGGAATCAACTCCGGAGTGAGCCAATCTTCACCGTGGGCAACGGCACCATGCTGAGCGCCGAATGCATCTTTTGTTATATCAATTGTTTTAAAATCGGGTCGCATTGTGTTTCTTATTTAAGAAGTTTGGCATTGAATGATTGAAGAGTCTCGAGTACGTTGCAGCGCACGTGGATAAAGTCATTTATGCCGACAGCCTGAAGCTCTTCCATGCAGGCGGGAGCACCGGCGACAACAAACATCGCGCGGCCGTCGAGATACTTGAACGCCTCGGGAGCGAGGGTGGCATATTCATCATCGCTTGAGCAGAGCACGATGACATCGGCACCTTTTTCAAGAGCTGCATCAACGCCTTCCTGCACGGTGTCAAAACCGAGATTGTCGATGATTTCATAACCGGCACAACCGAAGAAGTTGGTTGAGAACTGCGCACGTGCAAGACGCATGGCGAGATTGCCGATTGTGAGCATAAATACCTTAGGACGGTTGGATGCCGCCTCTGTTGCAAGACGGAGAGCCTCGAAATCGCTTGCAGCGCGTTTGCGTGACAGACCGGAGCCTTGTGCTTCGCCGCCTTCTTCGTGGTGACATCCGCAGCTGCATCCGGTAGTCTCGATCTTCTGTGCTGCAGTCTCGTTGATGTTAGGATACTGGTTGGTACCGAGAAGTATTTCCTTGCGACGAGCCACATCTACATGACGCTTTTCAGCAGTAGCATTGATTGCCTTCTGTATGGAGTTGTCGTTGATGCAAGCGAGGAATCCGCCTTTTTCTTCAACATCAAGGAAGAGTTTCCAAGCCTCTTTTGCAAGGGAAACAGTAAGAGTCTCTACATAGTAAGAACCGCCTGCCGGGTCAACCACCTTGTCAAGATGACTTTCCTCCTTAAGAAGGAACTGCTGGTTGCGGGCTATACGCTCCGAGAATGCATCGGGAGTCTTGTAAGGCACGTCAAACGGAGTGGTTGTGATAGAGTCTACGCCGGCAAGAGCAGCCGACATGGTTTCGGTCTGCGAACGGAGGAGATTCACGTGAGCATCGTAGATAGTCTGGTTGAATCTCGAAGTCACGGCATGACAAAGCATTTTGGACGACAGCTTTGATTCAGGCTTGTACTGCTCGACAATCTGTGCCCATACCATGCGGGCGGCACGGAACTTGGCGATTTCCATAAAGTAGTTGGATGATACACCCATGTTGAACTTGATGCGGCGAGCCACTTCGTCAGCCTTTACACCGGCATCGGTGAGCATAGTGAGCCATTCGGCACCCCAGGCGAGGGCATAGCCGAGTTCCTGGAAAATGTAGGCGCCTGCATCACAGAACATATAGGAATCCACAGCAAGCACACGCAGTTCGGGAACAATCTTCACGACGTCGAGCAATTCGAGTGCCATAGCCTTGATGTCGCCGGGGAACTCTGTGCCATGATTCAAGGCGCGACGCATGGGATTGAAATCTATCGAACCGTGGAAATCGTTGAGCAACCCGTTATTGCGCAAGTAATCCACAAGCACTTTGGCAAGACTTATAGCCTTGCGGGGACAGCATTTGAAATTCAGTTCATATTTCTTTATGTCAATGCCGTCAAGAAGAGTCTTGACATCAGCTTCCGACTCCAGTGTCACGTTAAAACCGAGGGAAGTCACACCTTTGGTAATGATCTCTTTAGCCACCGCATTAGCTTCAGCGGGGGTCTCGGCAAGCACTTCCTGACGAATCAGCCAGTCGTTGTCAGTGCGTGTTCCGCGCACATAGGGATACTCTCCGGGAAGGGTATCGACTGTCTTGAAGTCGGCAATGTTTTCGGCACGGTAAACCGGCTCGACATTGAAGCCTTCATTTGTTCTCCATACTAATTTCTTGTTAAAGTCGGCACCTTTTAAATCGGCTTCGACCTTGGCTCTCCACTCTTCGTAAGAGCACTCAGGAAACATGTCGAACAATTTTTCTTTTTTTTCTGCCATGATCTTGGTATTAATTGGTATAAACTTTTAGTTTTTTAGTAAATATGGTCTTTGATTATGTGGTTAACACGGTAAATATCAGTCTACCGTCTTACAAAGGTACAAAAACCGTGCCGATTAAAGCAAATTTTTATAAGATAATAAATTCCAAATAGCGAAAAATTTCCATAAAAGCCCCTTTCCGGACAAATGCATCGGGGAGGGTGGTTATTTACGCGGGTTAATGATGCGCTCTCCAAGATATTTTGCAAACTCTCCGCGCAGTCGCTGGAGCTGCACGTGGGCTTCCATGAGCGAACGTATCTCTTCGGGATCTGCAGACGGTGACGAGGCTACACGCTTCAGGTCGTCATGCAGTTTGCGGATACGACATTCGAGTATGGCATCCTTATATTCATATATCGCACGTGGCACCAATTCTCCAAGACGTTCCTCATCGGTTTCTACGTGTGCGTATTTGGTGTGAACTTTGCTTAGCACATGCTTGTCGGCAACGAGTTCAAGCGTCAGCTCACGTATTGAGTCATCGGGATGCGACGAGAGGACTTTCTCGATATACAGCATGGCAAATTTATCTTTACCATCCTTAAACGCGGCATCGGCAGTTTCCACAATCAATTTTTCCTTGCGTTCGATTGTGGCGATATCGGTCTCTGTGTCCCGCAACCGGGCTTCGCCCTCTGTGATGTAACGTGATCGCTTTTCAGTCAGCTCGGCATCATTGCGTGCCGAATCGGCATTCCAGTTTTCCCGACTCGTTTTTATTGCCTCGTTGAAGGTCAGAAGTATGTCGGGATTTATGAAGGTCAAGTCATCAATCTTCAGCTCCTCGGCGATATAATCAATCACCTTTACAGGAATAGTATTTCCTTGCTCATCCACACTGTCACAGAGGTCAAGCATACCGTAACGCAACACATATCGCAACAGACCTTTTTCATAGGGGCGGAGAAAGCGGCTTGTTGCCGGTGCCGTTTCAGCGTTACGCAATGCTGTCTCAAGATCTTTTTCACGCTTTGCGTCATCCTCTTTTTCCTTTGTCGCCGCTTCTTCTTTCTGGAGGTTGTCGAGTGTCTCGTCACCTGCCTTTTTCAAGCGTTTTTCCAGTGATTTCTCTGCAATCGCCTTTACCTGTTTGTTGACCTCGCTGCTCACTATGCGCTCGTCTATCTCAAGGCGCCGGCTACACTCCTTTATATATATATTGCGGGTGACAGGTTCAGGGATGACAGCTATCGACCTCACAATGTCTGCGATGACCTTTGACCTCGCAATAGGGTCGTTGGCAACGCCCTGCAGCAATATATTGGTCTTGAACTGTATAAAGTCCACTTCATTGTCGCGGATATACTCCTCGAGTTCGGAAGAAGTGTGCTTGCGGGAAAATGAGTCGGGGTCATCACCGTCGGGGAGAAGAAGCACCTTTATGTTCAATCCTTCGGCAAGAAGCATGTCGATACCTCGTAACGACGCTTTTATACCTGCAGCGTCACCGTCGTAAATCACAGTGACATTTTCGGTGAAACGGTGAATCATCCTTATCTGACCTTCCGTAAGCGAAGTGCCTGACGATGCCACGACATTCTCAACGCCCGACTGGCTCATGGAAATAACATCCATATAGCCTTCAACAAGGATACATTTGTCGTGACGCACAATCGAAGGCTTTGCCTGATACATGCCGTAAAGCTGGTTGCTCTTATGGTATATGAGCGATTCGGGCGAATTGACATATTTTGCCAGATCCTTTTTAAGCGTACGACCGCCGAAGGCTATCACCTTACCTGAAACCGAGAACACCGGGAAAATCACCCTACCTTTAAAGCGGTCGTAGACACGCCCTTGCTCGGTACGTATGCAAAGACCGGTATCGACGAGATACTTCACGTTATATCCTTTTCCCGTAGCGGCACGGAGCAGGTCATCGCTCTGTTCCATCGCGTAACCGAGGTGGAACTTCTTAATAGAAGCATCGGTCAGTCCGCGATCATAGAAATAAGAGAGACCTATATCCCTGCCATCGGAAGTGTCATAAAGATTTTTTTCAAAATGAGACAGTGCAAACTCGTTGACGGCGAAAAGGCTGGCGCGTTCCGACTCGCGTTCGCGCTCTTCATCGCTCATTTCGTGTTCCTTGATTTCGATATTGTATTTCTTTGCAAGGTAGCGTAACGCCTCCGAGTAGCTTATCTGCTCAATCTCCATTATGAAATTGACCGGCGAACCACCTTTGCCGCAGCTGAAGCATTTACATATATTCTTGGATTTTGACACTGAGAACGAAGGGGTGCGCTCGTTGTGAAAGGGACACAGCCCGAGGTAGCTCGATCCGCGTCGTTTAAGGTTGACGTAATCACTCACCACATCGACGATTTCGGCGGTGTCAAGTATTCGCTGTACGGTTTCTCTGTCTATCTTCTTCACAATACAAAATTAGAAAAAAAAAATAAGACAGCCTCCCGGCTCCCTTATTTTTCGCTTGTTGCTTGTTGAATATCTATTCTGTCTTTTATTGGAAAGTTACGTATGAAAAAGTATTCTATTATTACCTTTTAGTTTGTGTCGGTCATGATAAAAATTTAGATTAGCTAAGAAGTCTAACGGGCGGTTGTTCATCAACCGCATTACAAAGTTAGTAAATATTTTTGCAATCTAACCACATAGTACTATATGTTTTACAACATGTAATGACGGGATGGAGCAAAAAAGTCAGATTAAATTATAATATTAAACATTAAGTTGATGTCAAAGTATAATAGTTTATAATTAACAATCACTAAATAACAAAATTGAAAATGCAAAAATAAGTTAAAATAAAACCATTGTCGAATATAATGCAATGAAAAGCGGCGCAAACCATGTCTGCGCCGCATCGTTTGATTGCATTATGTCAGTTAGTAAATGATATAAGATGTAAGCGGTTGGAGTTCGCCGCTGATATTTCCATCATTGACCTCAAATGTCGCGCCATGTACTTTATCGGTATATTTACCCGATTTCAGGGATGATGAGAGAGTGATTGACACCGGCTCTTCGCTTAAATTAATGAGTGCCACTCCTTTGTCGCCACGCTCAACCTCGATGACAGCTCCGTTTTCATTTACAACTACATTTTCGGGTTGTCCGTGCATAGCCTTACGGAATTTGTTGACAGCAATCACCTCGGGATTGAAAAACTCGTCATTTCCACGTGCTCCTATGCGATTGTTGCCCCAGTAGTTTTCACGTGTGCTTCCGGCAGGACGGCTGAAGAAGAGCGGGGTGCCGAACTGACGAGCGGCAAGGAACACGTAGCCTTCCCTGATACGAGCGTCTGAAATGTCGGCTGATTCGTGTGCATTGGCATAAGTGTCATGTGACTCTACCCAAGTGACAAGTTTCTGCGGGTCGGCGGGATGGTGCCAGGTGGCAAGGCTGTCGGCATAATAGTTGCCGGCGCGCAACACATTGCGTAGAGCGTGACCGTAGCTGCTCGCGGTAAGGCCCATATATTCGGCATATTCTTCCTCCTTCACATTCTTGTCCTGAAGCACTTCTCCGTATATGAACAGGCTGTCGGCGGGAAGTGCGAGTTTCAGCCCCTTGACTGCCTCACGACCCGTAGCGACATCCCAGAAATTGTTACGCTCTGCAAGTGAGTCGAGGGGGTCGGAGGGGAGACCTATATGCTTTGCGGTGTCATAACGGAAACCACGCGCGCCACAAGCAAGCAGGTCGTTGACATACTGCATGTAGTAATACTGGAAATCGGGATTTTCGGTATTGACATCGGGGAGTCCGCCCATCTTGCCGGTCGTACATTCATAACGGTCGTTGTAATCCTTTATGTCGACAAGACCGTTGGCATGAAACAGCTTGTCGTGACCGCCGACAGCACTGTCAAGTGCCGCAGTGACTGCCGTATGGTCAACCGCTGTGTGGTTGGGAAGTACGTCGACGATGATTTTTACACCATATTTATTGGCACTGTCACACATCGCCTTGAACTGGTCGCGGTTGCCGAGCATGTAGTTGCCGATTTTCCAGTCAATAGGCTGATAGTAGTAGTACCATTTGCCTTTAACGGAGTCATCCGGGGTGCTGAACAAAGCCATTCCGCCTTCCTCGCCGACAAAGCAGGTGTTGGCAGGAGAGGTCTGCACGTAATTGAAACCGGCATCGGCGATTGTTTTCATGTTGGCTGCGATAGTGTCAAACGACCATGACCAGGCATGTAGAATCACATCGTCATTTGTCGGGGCATCCGCCGGCTGCGACTTTTTGCCACACGCTGTCAATGCTACAGCAGCTGCTGATACAGCCGCCAAAGAGTAAATAAGTTTTTTCATTGTTTATTAAATCGGTTAAGTATTATTTTACGCACCGTAAAGATACACAAATCTCTTTAAATCACAAAAACAAGGTGAGATCGGTCAAAATCAGGATTGTCTGCCTTTCTTGCGGGGATGGGGGTCACGGTAAGCGGGGTAGAGACGGCGGAGCAGGTCGGGACGGTGCAAGCGGTTGAGCGCCTTCACTATATCGTCGCGATAGGTCTTGTCATACCAGAAGAAATAGCGTCGTTGGGCAAGCTTTTCCTCCGGGGATATGGCACAATATACGCGCTCCCCGGTGTAAGGATGGTAACCCGAATAATATATCTCGGTCGACACAGTCATGGGTGTTGGGGTGAAATCCTGTACCTGTTCAAGGTGCATATTGAGATCTTTCGTCTCTGCGGCAAGTTCCGCCATATCCACCTCATGACAACCCGGATGGGAAGAGATGAAGTAGGGGATAAGCTGCTGACGCAGTCCGGAAACGCGGTTCACCCGGTCAAATATCTTCTTGAAATCGTAAAATTGGGTGAATGAAGGCTTACGCATGATTTCGAGCACACGGTCACAAGTGTGTTCCGGAGCCACTTTCAGTCTGCCGGAAACATGATTGGTGATTAGCTCTTCATTGTATTGGCGATTTATGCTGTCAATGCGCTTGTCACCTGACGGATGCATCGACAGGTCATAGCGCACACCGCTTCCGATGAAAGACTTCTTTACCCCCGGAAGCGAGTCGACGGCATGGTAAAGGTCGAGCAACGGTGCGTGGTCATTGTTGAGATTTTTGCACGGGGAGGGATGGAGACAGGAAGGACGCATACACTTTTCGCAGATTGAGAGATCCTTACCTCCCATACGGTACATGTTTGCCGATGGTCCGCCGAGGTCGCTGATATATCCCTTGAAATCATCCATGGCGATGACCTGTCGCGCTTCGCGCAGTACCGACTCTTTGCTGCGCGAGGCGATGAACTTGCCCTGGTGAGCCGAAATGGTGCAGAACGCACATCCTCCGAAGCAACCGCGATGGAGGTTAATGGAGTGTTTTATCATTTCCCACGCCGGTATGGTTTTATCCTTGTATCGCGGATGTGGCAACCGGGTATAAGGCAGGTCGAATGAGGCATCAATCTGCCGGGTGGTCATAGGCGGCAGAAGAGGGTTGATTTTGACCGTCTTATCACCGTGACGCTGCCATATTACAGCTCCGTGCATACGGTTGGACTGTTGTTCGACATGCTTGAAATTTGACGATTGCTTTTTCTTGTCGCGGCGACACTCTTCGTAGGAGGAAAGTATGATATTATCATTGTCGGTTTTCGACATTTCAGTCGCCGTCAATAGAATCGCCGACTGAGGCAAATCCTTGATATCGGAAATCTTTTCGCCTGCGGCGAGTCGGTCGGCGAGGGTCACTATCGGTATTTCGCCCATGCCGTATATCACCATGTCGACAGGCGCGTCAAGGAGTATCGACGGGCGCAGCCTGTCCTGCCAGTAATCATAGTGGCTCACCCTCCGCAGCGACGCTTCGATACCTCCGGCTACGATCGGGACATCGGGATAGAGGCGTTTAAGGATTTCCGAATATACTATCGTGGGATAGTCGGGGCGCATACCGTGACGACCTCCGGGAGTATAGGCATCATCGCTGCGACAACGACGCGCCGCAGTGTAATGATTGACCATCGAGTCCATGGCTCCTGCCGAAACCCCGAAGAAGAGGCGCGGAACGCCCAGCTTCTTGAAATCCCTGAGGTCATCGCGCCAGTTGGGTTGTGGCACTATGGCAACTTTCAGTCCGTGAGCCTGCAGCGTGCGACCTATGACAGCTGCGCCGAAAGAAGGATGGTCGACATAAGCATCGCCGGAAAAGAGAATCACGTCAAGCTGATTCCAGCCGAGAGCCTCGACCTCCTTTGCCGAAGTCGGAAGCCAGAGAGATGGGTCCTTATGGGTGTGTGATTTCATTATTCGAGTGTATTAAGATGGTCTTCCATTTTCATAAGCTCGTCGCGCATACGTGCCGCCTCCATGAAGTCCATGCGTTTAGCCGCCTCGACCATTTCACCGCGCAGGCGCGTGATGGCACGTTGCAGCTCATTTTTATTCATATACGGTATGACGGGATCGGCGGCAATGTCGACCTTGCGGGTATATTCCTCGATATAGGGGATGTTTTTGCGCGCGGGAGCAGCTTTTCCACGGGAATGTTGTTCACGCGGTGCCGGAATGTCATCGGTCTCGTCGACACCGATTATTGCCTGACGTGCCTTGACGATAGCCTGCGGTGTTATACCGTGCTCTTCGTTGTAGGCAAGCTGTAGGGCGCGGCGGCGTTCTGTCTCGTCAATGGTCTGCTGCATAGAATCGGTAATTTTGTCGGCATACATGATGACCATGCCGTTAAGGTTTCGTGCGGCACGTCCCACAGTCTGTGTCAGCGACCTGTGGCTGCGCAGAAAACCTTCCTTGTCGGCATCGAGGATTGCCACAAGCGACACCTCGGGGAGGTCGAGTCCCTCGCGGAGCAAGTTGACGCCTATCAGCACGTCATAGACACCTGACCGGAGGTCATCGAGAATCTTGATTCGGTCAAGAGTGTCGACATCGCTGTGGATGTATGCGGCTTTCACACGCAGTTTCAGCATGTATTCGTTTAGCTCTTCCGCCATGCGCTTGGTGAGAGTCGTCACAAGCACACGCTCGTCTTTCTCGATGCGTTGCTGAATTTCTTCCAGGAGGTCGTCAATCTGATTGAGCGACGGGCGTACACTGATAAGCGGGTCGAGGAGTCCGGTGGGGCGGATTATCTGCTCGACAATCACGCCGTCGCTTTTTTCAAGCTCATAATCGGCGGGAGTCGCACTAACATAAATGGTCTGGTTGGTAAGTGCCTCAAACTCGTTGAACTTCAGCGGGCGGTTGTCAAGCGCCGCCGGCAACCGGAATCCATATTCAACAAGATTCATCTTTCTTGACACATCGCCGCCATACATGGCGCGTATCTGCGGTATCGTTACATGACTCTCATCAATGATCGTAAGAAAGTCTTTCGGGAAATAGTCAAGGAGGCAGAAAGGGCGCATGCCCGGCTGACGACCGTCAAAATAGCGGCTGTAGTTCTCAATGCCGGAACAATGCCCGATTTCTCGTATCATCTCGATGTCGTAGGTGGTACGTTCATAGAGACGGCTTGCCTCAAGTTCTTTTGCCTCGCGGCGGAAATAGTTGACCTGCTCACCGAGGTCGATTTCCATATTGGCGATTGCCTGACCTACGCGCTCACGTGATGTCACGAAGATGTTTGCCGGATATATGTTGAAGCAGTCATGCTTTCCGAGCGAAGTGCCGTCTTCGGGGTGAATGGTGGAGATCGATTCAATCTCGTCGCCCCAGAAAATCACACGGAGTGTAATCTCTTCGTATGCGAGGCGTATGTCGACAGTGTCGCCCTTCACGCGGAATGTGCCTCGTGCCAGCTCCATTTCGTTACGGCTGTAAAGCGCATCGACGAGCTTGCGGAGAAATACGTTGCGAGCTATCTTCTGTCCGACTTTTATGCTTACCACGCTTGCATGGAAATCTTCGGGATTACCGATACCGTAAAGGCATGATACCGATGACACCACTATGACATCTTTTCTGCCTGACAGCAACGCGGAAGTGGTGGCGAGACGCAGCTTGTCAATCTCGTCATTAATCATCAGGTCTTTTTCGATATATTTGTCGGAAGAGGGGATATATGCTTCCGGCTGATAGTAATCGTAATAGCTTACGAAATATTCGACAGCATTGTTTGGAAAAAATTGCTTGAACTCGCCATAGAGCTGTGCGGCGAGGGTCTTGTTATGGCTGAGAATGAGAGTAGGGCGGTTGACCCGTGCAATCACGTTAGCCATGGTAAATGTCTTTCCGGAGCCTGTGACTCCGAGCAGAGTCTGTGCCTTGGCTCCCGAATTTATACCTTCCACAAGTTCACTGATGGCTTGCGGCTGGTCGCCCGTTGGCTTGTATTGAGATTCCAGCTTGAAATCCATAGCTTGCAAATTGAATTGATTAACTTACAAAGTTAACAAATTCCACTCACAAATCCATGGAATCACACCTTTAATTATTTTCTAAAAACATCTGATATAACGCGACCGGCCCGTAGTGCCATAACTTAGTATGCTCATCTTCAAGTTCGCGATAGGTGGAGGATTGATAAATGCGTTTTAATGCTTCGGTTATTGGCAGTCCGAAATCAGAAGCATACATCACTGCCATTTTACTCACTTTGCTTGGCAGCAATAGGTAGAGATTATTGGATGAAATCTGGAAATCATCATGCTTCTGATTCATGTTGTCTTATATTAAGCTATGTCAATATTTTTATTTACAAATATATCATTATTCCATGTAATCACGAAATTTCATATAAAGAATTGAGATTTTATTGTCCGGTCAATTATTTTGCTGAAAGAATCGTGCGGTTATGTGAATTTTGCTATATCTTTGTAATCGGAAGAAGAATCTGTTATGTTGTCACATCATAAAATATCATTATTTCACATTATAATATTCATCATAGTGCTGTCATCAGGTTTCGCTCTGACCCGATGTGCAGGCGGAAAGCATGATATGGATTCTTCTTTTCAGTCAGTGAGCCCTGACTCGGTTATTAAAAGGGCGATGGAGTCATTCTATAACGGTGACACCGACAGCGCTGTTATGTCGTTGTCATACATTACGGAGAGTTTTGAGACACAGGGCACTTCCGCACACAAAAATGTCACTGCCGAACAAGCTTTAAGAGCATATATAAATCTCGGATATATTTTCGGGAATTACATAACAGATTACCCGAAGGCATACGATTGTGGTCGACGGGCTTTAGAAATTTACAATCAAGGGGAAATTAACGACACCTCCTCTACGAGTTACCTTCCGTACATCTATCTTAATCTTGGGGTCACATTGCTGTCGTATGAGGATTCACGGCTTGACACGGATTCATTGCCACGCGATAATGAGCGATATATCAGGGAGGCGTTTTTTGTCGGTGCACAACGCGGAGAATGGCGTCCAACACTGATTGCTTTTCAAAATCTTTGCAATATCCTGTTGCTTAGAGGGGATACGACCGATCTGCGTAATATAGTCGACCATTACAAGCGCTTGAAGGTTCCTTATGACGAGGAATTTCTCGGATATTCCAACGGTATTTCAGATTTTTCCAATGCCTACATCAATCGTGAATTTTGGCATGCCTATGATATAGCGGAGGAAATGTGGACGGCAGTGGACAATGATCCTATAGGAGAGAATCTCGGTTATGTTGCTCGATGGCTTCAGGCAGAGGCGCTTGATGGCGCCGGTGACTCGGTAAAAGCGGAGAAGTCGTTGCTCACTCTTGCCTCCGACATCGATAAAAGCGGTACGGATAATGCGCGGATGTGGATATGTAAAATTCTTGCCACACGTTACGAGGGTAAGGCTCCGGAGAAATGCCGTGTATGGCAACTTGCATTTTTCAAAGCGCGTGAAAATATGGAGAAATCGATGGCTGACACTTCGGGTATCGGTTATCTTAATGATTTAAGGAAAGTCAGGCATTCAGTTCTGGAGGCAAAAGAGTCGCAGACGCGTACCCGTCATCAGATGGTGCTCCTTATCGTGTTTTCCACTGTGACTATAATAATTCTTATAGGAATTATCCTATGGCAACGGCAATCGCGTCATTATAGGCGTACGATAGTAAAAAAGCAGCTTCGATTGATAGGCTCGGACCGGTCCGTTGAAGAAGAAAACCACGATGCCAAAGAAGAGGAGGAGCCGGTGGAGGAACTCGGTCATGATTATCCGGTCAAGGATGAGCTTGTTGGAAAAATAAAAGATGTTTTCTCTGATAGAAAAATAGTGTTGGACCCTGAATTTTCAATGTCGACGCTATGTACACTTGTGGAATCGAATCCTACTTATGTGTCACGCGCCATAAAGACTGTTTACGGCAAATCGCTTAGTGCGCTTGTAAGTGAAATGAGAATAGAAGAGGCTTGCCGTCTGCTTGCCGATGAGCAGAGTGACCGTTTTACGGTCGAGGCTGTTGCTACTCAGGTAGGGTTTAAATCCCGCAGCAATTTTACGGCGGTATTCAAGAAAAACACCGGATTATCACCCGCAGAATTTAAAAGAACATCACGAGGCATCTGATTTTTAAGGCTGTTTTTGTCTACAATTCTGAATTTGACACATTATTTGTGGCTCAATGGCGCAAAGGTTAAGACATGTTAATCTAAATTTGTGGTGTCAAACTAAATTTTTGCATATGAAAAAATTTCTATTCTCATCAGTGGTCATGATGTCATTGTCAATGACAGCCGGAGCCTGGAATACGGGTAGCGAAAGTTTCCCGGTTACGGATTACGGCACAACAAGACAAGAAAATCTACATGCCGCCGGACTTCCGGGTGGTTCAACCTTCGTCGTGTGGACTAAGCAGGACGATAGCCGTTCCCATTGCGACCTTTATCTTCAAGTGATAGATGCGGAAGGCAACATGAAATTGCCGGCATCGGGGAAACGGATAAACACGGTTGACGGACCGTCGTATGTTTCAGCGGGTATATCAGTGGTTGCAACGTCAACAGAGTCGTGTCTGGTAATCGCAGGCGATCCTCGTGACACCGAGGAAAGTTTCTACAACCTTCCTTATGTATATGCGCTTGATGCCGAAGGTAATGTCAAGGGGACTCCGGAGGGTGAACCTGTTGCACCGGGCATAGCGTCAGCAAATAAATACTCCCTATATGCATTTGGCGATAACTATTATGCGACCTTCGACGCTAACGAGCCCGGAACTTACAACGCTTTTACCTACGTGATGAAAGTTTCTGCCGAAGGAAAGTCAATGTGGGATGCTCCGTTGAAACTGATTGCGGGCAACTGCTCGCTCACTGCCTCAGGTGATGATTTCATTGCCGTGGGAACAAGCAGTAACCGCCTTATAGCTGGCAAATATACCGCCGAAGGTGAATCGCTTTGGGACAATGGTAAGGAGATTCATCCGAAAACCTCGATGTGGGGTGCAGTTCCTTCATATTCAGATGGAGAAGGCGGAGCATACGTGCCTTACGAATATACCGATACAGAATACAATACCCACAAGCCGCTTGCTCATATCGCTGCCGACGGTACGGTGAACAGTACATTGCTTGAGTCGCTTTCACCTCAAGCCGACATGAACATCAACGAGTCATCGCTTTACTCATTCGCTGACGGCAAATTTCTGGTGCTTACTTGTTTGCGTAAAGGCTATTCAGGCAATTATTTCCTTAATGGAGCGGTTTATGATGGCGAGGGCAATATTACATGTGATGCCGCAGGGGTGACACTCGATGAAGCATCAATCGGATTTAATTTCATCTCCAATCTTAACGGAGTGGACAATTCGGCTGTCATCATTTATGTTCATCCCGATTCATATACTGAAACTTCGTTGATGGCATTAAATGTCAACACATTGTGTGAGAATATGTGGAAAGAAACCCTTGTCTCGGGAAGCGGGGTATCACAGTTCTGCACCGTGTCCGGCGGAAATTGCTTCACGACTTATTTTGTGGATGCGCCCGGAGATGACACTGTGGGAGTGAGAGGCTTGCGCGCATCAATAAAGGGCGGTTTCACTGTATCTTCCTATGACCTTGATGTCACGGTTTCGGAACCGGGTACACTTGCATCACTTTTGCCTGAAGATATGTCAGGTATAAAGTCCATGAGTATTTCGGGGTCAATCAACGGCACTGATGTCAAGACAATCCGCGAAATAGCATTGCATGTCGCTCCTTTTGAGGGAGAAAAGGGGTATGTAAAAGTATTCGACTTCAAAAATGCCACTATTGTCGCCGGGGGTGAGGCTTACCACAATTATTATGACTGGAATGTATATGACAATGTCGATGTATATACCGAGGATAATGTGTTCCCTGCTTTTATTTTCCAGGATTATTCGATAGAAAAAGTCGTGTTCCCCGATAACATCAAAGGGGTAGGTCGTGACGCGCTCTACAACTGTGCGAAGATTGCCGAAATCAATCTTCCCGAAGGTGTAGAGGCTATCGGTTACGAGGCATTTGCCGGTACGGCAATAACCTCCATCAAACTACCGTCGACAATTACCTCGATTGGCGCGTATGCCTTCTATTCAACAAATCTCACAACATTTACCCTACCGGCAGGTATCACGGAACTTCCCGAAGGCATGTTGCAGGCGACTTATCTCGAAACTATCGATTTAGCCAATCAAGTCACTAAAATAGGTTATAATGTGTTCAAAGACTGCGCATATCTTGAAAGTGTGACCGGATTTGACAATGTGGTGACGATAGGGAATTATGCGTTTTACAACTGTCTGAAACTTAGTGAGGCACCGGTCTCGGCTAAAACGGAGTCCATCGGTACGGAAGCATTCATCAACTGTAGCACTATACAGAAAGTGGAAGTGCCTGCCGGCATCACATATATCGGTCAACGTGCTTTTGTAAACTGCGCCTCGCTGAAAGAGATTAATGTTGCTGAAGATAATACCGAGTATGCATCTATAGCAGGTATGCTGTTTACTAAAAATATGGAGACACTTATTACCTGTCCTTCCGGCTACACTGACGATGTCGAGCTCCCGGAAGGTACCGCAAGTATAAGCAAGAGTGGTTTTGAAGCATGTGCACAACTTAAAAATGTGACATTACCCTCTTCCATGAAAGAAATCGGCAACGAAGCGTTCAAACTCTGTGTAAGCCTTGAGCATCTTACGTCGAAAGCTGAAGTGCCACCTGTATTGGGCTGGGATGATCCTTTCTGGGGTGTGCCTGTTGAATCATGTGTGCTTACCGTACCCACACCGACAGCACAGAAAGCCTATCAAGAGGCTGACGGATGGAAAGAATTTGTGAACATTGTTTCGCTTACTCCTACCGGTATTGCAAACATCAGTGCAGACGATGATTCATTTGAATGGTACACTCTCAAAGGTGTCCGACTTGATTCCAGACCGGTTATGCCGGGACTCTATCTGCGCAAACGCGCCGGACAGAAAGCCGAGAAGATTATTCTGTGATAAATCGAGAAATTCAGTTAGCCTGCGAGGCTGTGCCGTAATCTATCAGTTTACGACACAGCCTCGCTGTTTTAGTGATTGTCTCGCCCTGTCAGAAAGCTCTGTAATGTTTGTCGGCTTTTAATGGATTTGTAATTCGTAGATTACCCGGAATTGCATTTTCTACTTCAATCTGATTTTCCCAACTACCTTGCGTGAACTTAAACTCAGCGGGTAATTGTAAATTCAAATCAATACTATACGTTGAATCATTCATCCGGGTCATTTTTACGCCGGCGGGATTCCAGTTTGCAAGAGCCTCCTGATTGCCTGTCAGATATACCTCCCCATTAAGATTTTCTCCTGACAATTCGATATGTACGGGATGTAAAGTCTTGCTCGCCGGCCCATGATTACAGGCAAGACAATAACCTGCATAACCTTTCAACCCATCAATAAGAGCCGGCTGATAGCTCATATCATGGGAATAGTCAGGGTATTCCTTTATTCTCATCTTTATATTGTCGCGTAAAGTGGTGGTATCAAAATGGGTCTTTACCTTTTCCCACGCTGCCCTCCATTCCGAACCCCACCCGGTATCCTCACATTCATTAGCCATACTCATAAATATATATCCGGGTTTACCGGTGTTGAAATCATAATTCATGAGTGCCTTTCCCCACAGGCTGTCATCCCATTCCAGATTGGGAGAAATCGCGATATAGTCATCAAACATATCTTCAGTTGTCATAGCATCAATGATAAATGATGCACTCAATGAATGACCGACGGCAAGTGTATGCCCCGTGGTGCGATATGTATGGTTGATATAGGGTATTAATTCATCTTTGATGAATTTCTTGAACTTTGGATTACACCCATAGCCGTCGGGCATGGCTTCGGGTTTAGGTATATTTATCGGCATGGAATAAAAATCCCTGTTTCGGTCATAGTTAAATTCGGGGAGATATGGCGACGTAACACCTACGACGATAAACGGATGTACATCTTCACCTTCGACTTGACATCCGTAGTGCATGAGACCGTGTACAAGATCAAAATTTGAACGAGTTTGAGAATCAAACACATAGATTACATCATACTCAGATTGAGTATGCTCATCGTATCTGTCCGGCGTATAAATCAGGATTGTACGTTTAAACGGGAAAAATTGCGAGTCAAGTTCTTTTACTTCGACTTTTGCCAGCTCTTGAGCCGATATCACTGATATGGATAACAGCTGAATGAAAAAGATTGTGATTATTCGTGTCATTGATACTTGATTTTTGCTGCAAAATTACAGTATATGTAATTTTTGTACCATACCCAAAAGTGTACAAATGCATCCTGACTTAAATATATCCGGATTTTCAGATGAGCTTGTTGTTTGTCGCCGCAACTATCGCCTCCGAGATATTGCGTACATCAAGTTTATCGAAGATGCGCTGCCGATATTTTTTTATCGTATCGGGTGACAGACATATTTTTTCGGCAATCTCCGCCATAGTATAACCTTGAATGGAAAGAGAAAGCACTGATTTCTCACCACTGGTAAGCATGGGCATCTCTCGTTTGTGCCATTTACGGGAAACAACATTATACACATAATATTCCGATGAATCCGCACGGTGCATCTCTATATGTCCGGCATCGGTATGGGTTGCGGCTGACACGACACAAAGGGCAAGCCATATCCTTCCGTCGGAAGTAAGGGCAAGCGGCGTCAACTTATGGTTGACAAGAATCTTTCTCCCTGAAAGTCGTATGATATATACCACTTCTTGCGATCAATGACCGGGAGTTCATTGTAGAAAGAGAAGCCTGCCTTGTTAAGCATCAATAATAACGATTGTTCATTCTCCGGGACACAATCAAGGTAGAAACGATAACCCAATTCCTTTACATGTTCCGGCGACAGTCCACAGAGGAACATAGGATTGGGAGATACATAAAGGAAATTATGCTTGAAATAGTCTATAATATATACGCTTTGGTATGACGCGCGCGAAAACGCCTCTGCAGAGTCGATGTATTCATTCACACAGCTATAATCAAGCTCTTTTACGAGCCTGATTTCATTATCGGGGATGAAAAAATCATCGGGCGTTTTCATCTACACAGACTATACAAAGTTGGAGTAGAGGAGGGGATTGATTCCGCGGAGGAAGTCGGGGGTCGACATACGGCGTTTGCCTTCGAGTTGCAGCTCTGTGATTTCGTACGCGTGATTTCCGGCACATCCGGCATATAGTCTGTCGCCTTCGATTTTGAATTTTCCTGTCGGCACGGCTACATTGACTGCCGGAGTCCCGGCAAACACTTTCAGCTGCAATTCTTTGCCGTCAACCGCAGTGAGAGTGGTCCATGCGGCGGGATAGGGCGACAGTCCTTTTACGAGATTATGTATTTTAATGGCTTCGTCGTTCCAGTCAATATGACATGTGTCTTTGAATATCTTGGGCGCAGGCGTAGGCTCAATGCCATTGGTCAGTTCATCCTGAGGGGTGGTGGATAGTGTGCCGTCAAGTATTTTAGCTACAGTCTCCATCGTCAGGTCGGCACCGAGAGCCATCAGTTTGTCGTGGATGTCGCCCACATTTTCGTCATCGCGTATCTCGACTTTCTTTTGATCAATTATGTCGCCGGTGTCAATGTCATGCTTCAGGAAAAATGTGGTCACTCCCGTCTCCTTGTCGCCGTTGATTACCGCCCAGTTGATAGGTGCAGCACCGCGATATTTGGGAAGCAGGGAGGCATGAAGGTTGAATGTACCAAGACGCGGCATAGACCACACAACTTCCGGCAGCATACGGAATGCTATGACGATAAACAAATCGGCGTCAAGAGAGCGGAGCTCATCGACAAACTCCTGATTTTTAAGATTTACCGGCTGCATGAGATGAAGCCCGTGAGCCACTGCATACTGCTTTACGGGTGATTGCAGAAGTTTATGACCGCGTCCGGCAGGTTTGTCCGGCATAGTGATGACTCCTACTATGTTATAGCCGCCTTCATATAAGCGTGAAAGGCTTTCAACTGCAAATTCCGGAGTGCCGAGAAATACTATCTTGAGATCTTTCTTATCCATCGTCGAGTTACTTGTTTTGAACATTTATAGCAAAGTTACGATTATTTATATAATTTTGTGACGTTATGAATGTAAAATCCAATATCAAAATCTGGCTTCTTGCCGTAATGATGGGAGTGAGCGGTATCTCACGTGCACAGTATATGCCTGACTCGGTGAGAACTGCATGTTGTGACACATATAGTGACCCAACGACCAAATTCAAGCCGACTCAACTTATATTGCCGGGCGCACTTATAGCCGTGGGAGCATTCGGTATCGAGAACGGATGGTTCGGGCACATTAAACGAGATGTCAGGGATGAATTTCAGTCAATGAGCCACGGTCATCAGATAAAAGCTGACGAGTATCTGCAATATCTTCCGGCTGCCGGATATCTCGTGATGGGGTCCATAGGAGTAAGAGCAAAACATAATTTCAAAGAGCGCGCACTTGTCACTGTCACGTCACTTGCCTCATACGGAATACTCGCCGGAGGCATGAAGCTATGCATTCATGAACGACGTCCCGATGGCGTAGGTAATAATTCCTTTCCATCAGGACACACGACACTCGCGTTTATGGGAGCTGAACTCATACGCAGTGAATACCCGCTTGGTGTGGGCATCACCGCCTACGCTGTTGCTTGTGGCGTAGGGTTCATGAGACTCTACAATGACCGTCATTGGATTAATGACGTGATAGCCGGTGCCGGAGTAGGAATACTGTGTGCCAGAATAGGATACTGGATGTTGCCGGTGTGGCGCAAGGTGTTTAATCTGGACCGGCGGGGGGGCTGTCAGGTTGCGGCAATCGCACCGTTTTATGATGTGGAGCGACGCGCAGCAGGCGCGTCATTTGTCGCCTGTTTCTGACCTTTCCGGCTCAATGATACATGTAGCGGCGACGAGTCCTGCCACAATGTCGTTGGAAAGAGTCGTCAGCGTAAGGGATTCGAGGTCTTTCGTCCGGTCAAGTGACATGCACAATATCACACCCGCGCCTCCGTCAATGCGCCTGCCGTAGACGCCTTCAATTCCAAGCAGCTCGCCAAGATTATCGCTGACAAGTCCATCTTTAAGCGTATAGCGCAAGGGGCGCTTGCCGGATACATTAAACGCATACCGGTCAGTATAGAAATCCTGCTCGACAGGACACCAGTTGTAAGGATTACGCAAGTGGAGTGAGTCTGATGACCCGTCTTTATAGGTCACGGTAATCAAGCCATTGTCGATATGGCATTGCATGTGGTTGGTGCTACCGACAAGCATCAGGGCAATTGCATCGGCGTGACCTGACACCGGTACAGTCACACTATCGGGGTAGTTGTCCCACAACGATGTGTACGCTACATTGTCACCGGCTGGATTACAGCGAAACGGGATTCCTTGCGGGGTGGTAAACACTCCGCCGTTTCGGGCTGCGATTTTACGTAGCCCGCTGTCATCAATATTTGCGCTGTCAAGCGGATGACACCATTCACCGATACCGTTAACCGGAATCTGCAAAGTGGTGGTTGCCGGGCGAGGGGAGAGATACTCGTTATGGAATATATCGGTTATCGAAGCGTTGTAATGACGTTCAAGATTGACGGGGACATATTGACTGCGTGGAGTATTCAACATGGCGATACCGTAATCACCCGCAGGCAACGCCTCACGTGATTGGCTTTCCAACCACCATTTCATGTCGCCGAAAGCGTATTCGCGGAAATGCCCGTGTGCCTTACCTGTCGGCAGAGCATTTTCGGCTGATATCCGTGAGCCTTTCCATGTCACAACAAGGTCAATCTCACCGGCTGTATCAGCATCAATCATTATGAACGGCATCCCGACGCTTTCCTGATTTAACCGCCACCCGACGTTTTTACCGTTTATAGTGACACTTTCAACAGCTCCGTAAGTTGCCGGAAAGGTGAATGTCGCGTGACGCAACCGGTCATTGACAAGAGAGAGGCGGTAACTGTCGATAAGTCCATCGCGCTTGAACGACAGCGAGAAATCAGGATGACTGATTGATGCGTGATTCCAGTCGGAGGGAAATCCCGGGCGAATATCCACGCGACCGTTCATCGCATCGGGGGAAAAACCAAACAGCCCCTCTATCACGGCACGTGACAATACGCCCACAGGGTCGGCAAAGTCACGGTAACACTCACCGCGCGCGGCATCATAATAGCTTATCTGACCGATATTGCCGGGGCTTGACCCGAGATACATTCCATCAAGGATGGCGCTTTTAAGCAGATTGAAGCCTCGGTCAGCGCGTCCCGCCTGCCAGTAGGCGAGCGAAGTGTGGAAAAGTTCGGCAAAAGCCACATTGTTTATGCTCCAGGCATATGGAAGCCAGTCGGTAGTCGAGATAACAGAATATTCGCCATCCGGCAACCCGTGTGCCGTCACCGGAATATGCGGTATATTGTCATCTATATATCGTGTAGCCGAGTATTTCTGAAACGGGTCGGCAGCCTCGCTGTCAATGGCATGATATATGGTCCATACGGCAGGATGGTCGTGAAGCCAGCGATTTCCGAGACTTTCGCGATATTCAGCCCATACACCGGCATCATCCATCCAGAGAATGCTGTCAAGTGCCCGGAGTATCCGGTCGGCTTCCTCGGCGTAAGGGGTAGGGTCTTCACCTATTTTCTCTGCGATGGTAGCCGCAGCTTTGTTTGCGAAATAATTGTATGCCGAAGAGTGTGTGACACCTCCTCCGCTGTAATAAAGCGCATCGCTCGCCCATATACAGCAATAAGCGTCATAAAGCCCGTCATTGTCAGGATCAAAGTTGCGTTTTTCCCAGGCAAGATGCGACTTGATAAGATTCCACTTCTCACGAGCGTATGCGGTGTCGCCGGTCCATGCAAAATGGCGCATCAGCTCATCAACGTAACACAGATTCATGTCGTAATGGTGCATCTGATTGTTACGGCGAGGATTGCGACAGATATAGCCGTTACTGTACATCTGTGTGCCCCAGCGTTTTTCTGCTCGTGCGAGACGTAGTGTGCTGTCTTGCGCCGGATGCGGTATCACCGGCTCAACATCGGTCACCTGCGATGCTGCGTACGCGTCAAAATGTGTTTTCGCCCTGTCGTGCCATCCGAGATAATCGCCGGTATATGCACCGCGCCAACCGCTAAGCGGCATACGCCATCCGACAGCGCCATGTTGCCAGGTGGTACCGTCCCAGATACCGTCGCCGGCAGCGACAAGTGTGCTGCCAAGCGTATTTATATATGGATCCGGAGTCGTTATCACAATGCGGCTGACAAGCGAGTCACGCCGAGAAAGCGCGTTGTCAAAATCTGCTGCCAATCTCTTCTGGTCGGTGGCGGTGATATGGCGGTCGGAATAACCAACGTATATTACCGGAGTTTTGCCGGAAAGAGTGATGGAACATGATTCTAACGGCAGTTTTGAATCATCCGGGGCAAAACAGTTTTTCGGGTCTACTCCGATATCGCCGCTGCGGCTAATCTTTACCTTGACAGTCTCGCAACAGTTTGCTGTCAGGATAGTATTGTCCGGCATATTCCTGCCTTCTATTTTCCAGATACACCCCTCACGGTCAAAAGTGGCGAGGGCGGTGATTGTCAGGCTACCTCCGTGCCATGCCGGGTCGGTCAGGATATAGCGGCGCTCGCCCCCTTTATAATATGCCCTGCAGTCGGCAATGGAGTCGAGCCTCATAGTCGTACCATTGCAAGTGATGGTGAAATTGATGTTACGGTTGTCACGCTTGTGATAGGCGGCAAATATCGGTCGGTCGCTTGTCTCTATACGAAACAAGCTGTTGCCGCCATATAAGGCGCGTGTATAATTGTTGTTTCCGTTGTGTGACATGATATATCCGTCGGCGGTCGGCACATAATTCAACTGACGCTGAGCGGAAAGCAGCAGCGGTATACAGACCGAGGCAAGAATCCAGATTTTTTTCATGAACATTCATTTAAGGTTACGCACCACAAAGATACCCATTTATCATAAAACCCAAAAACAAACCGCCCAACAAAACAAAAAGGTCTGCGCCAAAAAACTTGACACAGACCTGATTGATTGCAATCGTTTTGGGGATTAGCGGAAGAGGAGGGGAGCCATTTCTTTCAGGCTGCGGCGCCAGGTGAGGAATTCATGTGCGGTGTTGTCCGACACGTATGACACGGCATTGAAGCCGGCTGCCTTGAGTTCATCCACAGACTGCCGTACTCTTTCAGGATTTTCCTTAGAACCGCAGGAGGTGAATATCAATCGTGGCTTTACTCCCTTCAAATCGTCAGGCGTATAGATACCTCCGCTGAGAAGTCCGTAGTAGTCAAATACTTCTGGGCGCGCAAGAGTGATATTTTTGGTCTCCATACCGCCCATCGACAATCCTGCCATGGCACGGTGCTTCTTGTCGGGAATCGTGCGGAAATTGCTGTCAATGAAGGGTATAAGTTCATCTACAAGTACAGTCTCGAAATCCTTGTAGTTGAATGAATTTATTGTGCCGAAACGTGCATTGTTGGTCATGCCGTAGGTCATCACGATTATAAACGGTTTGCACTTGCCCTCGGCGATTAGATTATCCATGATGAGATTGGCGTGTCCCTGGTTGCTCCATGCGGTCTCGTCCTCACCCCAGCCATGCTGAAGATAGAGAACAGGATATTTCTTTTTAGGATTTGCCGAATATTCTGCGGGCGTATAGACAAAAGCTCTTTTCTGCTCCCCGGTGCTGGGCGAATTGAAGATGACCTGCTGCACATTGCCGTGAGGCACATTTTTCAGCGCATAGAAATCACGGTCATGTGCCGGAATCTCAATGCCGCTTTCCCAGCGTGTCGAGCCGTAATAGTTATTCGTTCCGGGATCGTTCACGGTAGCTCCGTCAATGGTCAGATGATAATAGTGAAATCCTTCATCCATCGGACCTTCTGTGGTACCGGTCCATACGCCATCTTTATCCTTGCGTAAAACAGTGCCGCCTCTGCCGCCGAGACCGAGGCTCACAATCACGGATTTAGCGGTCGGGGCATCGATGCGGAAACGCGCGTATCCCTCGGAGTTGACCATCGGATACTCCTGTCCGGGCTGATTCAACTCATTGGGACGGAAATCTTCTTTAGGAATATAGCGGTCAAGTTTCTCGTCAAAATTCTTCACGGCATAATAAGCCTTTTTCGGCTTCAGGTTTTCATCGAAAAGAAGCGGATGATTATTGACACCAAGCCATGAATCGGCATCACTGAGATTCCACATCGTCACATTGTCTATGACATCCTTATGCTTGCGGAACACACGGAATATACGAGCAAACTGATCTTCATGGAGAGTGGCAATATAGGGAGGTATCGCATTGTTCTCGCCCCGGGAGAAACGAAGCTGACCACCCATCTCCTCGTTACAGCGTATGTCGAGTTCGGTGATATGGATATGGTCGACGAGCTCGGAATATTTGGTAAGTGCGGAATCAACATCTTCTTCCGATGGACCGTAGATATTGTAGTGTCCCTGCATACCGATACCGGTAATCGGCACCCCGGCATCCTGCATCTTTTTTACCATATTATATATGCGGTCGCGTTTTATCGGTGTTGCAGCGTTGTAGTCATTGTAGAAAAGAATGGCATCGGGGTCGGCTTCATGGGCATACTCAAACGCCTTTGCGATAAACTCATCGCCGCAGAGTTTGTACAGCTTGCTTTCCCGGTAGGGATTAGGTTCATGTCCTCTCCATCCGCGACCGGCATCGGACATTGCTTCATTAACTACATCCCAGGCATACACCACATCCTTGTAGCGGTTCACAACCTGATGGATATGGTCGCGGAGACGAGAATAGAACACCTCTTTGGAGACAGGTTTACCATTTTTGTCGTTAAACATCCAGTCGCAGAACTGCGAATGCCACACAAGACAATGACCGCGGAGCTTTATGCCGTTTTTGCGACAGAAATCAGCGATTTTGTCACCACGCTCCCAGTTCCATACACCTTCAGCCGGATGCAGTTCACCGGGCTTCATGTCATTTTCAGCGGTGATGCTGTTAAATTCTTTCTTGATTAGTTCAATCTGGGTGGAGTCGGATACATTGCGCTGATTTACGGCAACACCGACAGTAAAATACCCATCGTAAGCGTCTTTCAGACTTGCGGGACCGTTGTCGACCGGCATCCCGAACTGGGCAAACGCTGAGCCTGCGACAAACATCGAAAGCAGACCCGTTAGAAATTTTCTGTTCATTAACTAAGACTTTTAGATTGATTTAATATCAGGGAATATTCCCGTGCGTAAGTTATTAATAAATTTTAGACTAATCAATATTTAAAAGGTTTAATCATGCCTAAAAATTTATATAAAAATATGTCACGGATATTTGAAGTTGTGAGATGCCGGAGATGGCGTGTGGCAAACTAACTTCTCCGGCATTTTGAATAGATTACGCGCAGTAGCCTATGCGGCGGGGACGATCTACGGCTATGACAGGGACAGGAATGTCGCTTGCCTGTATCTCTGACAACGACCGCTTGTCATACATCCCACCGGCGACGACCCTTACCGCCATTGCAGGGAGAATCTCGGTCTGAATCATGTTTATTACATGACGCGCATTGCCGAAATTTTTGTCGCGCATCAGGTAATCGCGGTTTAGACGACAAGAAAGAGCCACACGCGCATCGGGGGAGAGAGTGTATTGCTTACGCTCAAGATAGCGGTCGGCAATCTCCATCAGCTCCTGTTCAGTGAAATCATCAAACAGGTAGATGTTGGAATCGGGAATACGCGATTTGAGACCGGGATTCATGTTGAACATGAGTTTCATCTCATCCTTGTAACCGGCAAGGATAAGCATCCAGTCGCGTTTCGACTCATCGGACAGTGCGGTCATCAGTGCCTCGATTACAAATTTTCCGGGATCGCGGGGGTCGTCCGGCTGATAGAGCTGATATGCCTCGTCGATGAGCAATATGCCGCCTTGTGCCTCTTCTATCGCTTTGAGGGTATTGGTCTCTTCATTGCTGTAATACGGACCGAGGAGATTGGCGCGTTCCTTGACCACGACATGCCCCCGAGATAGCACACCGGCTCTTTTGAGCATCACTCCCATCATTTTTGCAACGGTAGTCTTGCCGGTGCCGGGCGACCCGAGGAACATGGCATGGAGCGGCAGCGATGACACTGTGAGGGCATTGTCTTCGCGCAATTTGTTAAATTTCACGATTTTCTCATAAATACCCAGCTTTTCTTTCACTGACGTGAGCCCTACAAGATGGTCGAGACAACATAACTGTTGCCCTGCTGCGTCAGGCTCGGAGTCAGTTGCCTCGTCTGGCGTGTCCGGTTCATCCTCTGCTGCAGTCGCATTGTCTTCTTCATCAGCCTCATCGTCAAATGTATAGTGTTCTGTTTCAAGTGACTTTGTCTCGCTTGCGATAAACTCGTCGAGTGCGCGCTCAAACGGGTCATCATCTGTAGTGACATCATCGTGGGACTCCATACATGATTTAAACCTTTCTACGGCAGACACGGGAGTATATACCCCAAGACATTCAAGTTGCTTGCCATAGTAGTAGCCTTCAACGGCTACCGGTCCATCTGTGCTAAACGCAAAGCCGGCTACAGGATATTCCATGCAGAGCAATTCGGCATAATATATGCCACAGTCATGAGGGTCGGCGATAAAATGCAGTCCGACATGATATTCATTCATGTCAAAGTCATCGCAATCAGGATTGCAGAAACAGCGCTTCAATTTGCCGCCGGGTGAATAAAGCCTGATTTCAAGTTCGGGGAGTATCTCCGGCAATTCCTTGAATCGTGGCTCGACATCGAAGCGTACGGTGATTCCGGTCATGCCCTCGATGCTCATCACTTTGTGCATATCGCTGGTCCAGTCGGGCACAATACTGCCCTTGGTGGCTTCATACCATAAAGAGGGGTCATTGCCAATATGACCGGTGTCATACAGATTGAAGGCGACTTCTCCAATCTGCATTCCGCTTGCCTTGTCTTTTACAAGTACTTGATAGGAGTGACCGGTGTTGATATTGGCGTAAGCTAAAGGAAGGTCGACGCGATATAGGCTTCCGTAATTGTCACGCGGTATATTTACGCGGAGAGTGGTGGTCGACATCACGTTCCCGGCTGTCGTGTCAACTATCGAGACTGATACGGAACGGCGCACACCACTGACATTATCGGTGGTAAATTTACGCTCATTACAAAATATCATCATCACAGCCACGCCTGACTGAGTGGAGGATATCGGAAAATCGTGACGGTCATCAAAGATTTCGTATGCGGGAAACTCGCGTGCCACATCATCATCAGGAGAGTAAGCGCATATCTGGATTTTGGAGAGAGTGAGTGAATTTTTGGAATTTGTCATAATTATTACAGTTTTATATTTTCCCGCATAAAATGCGGGAAAAGGTTAGGAGGTTATGAGGTTATGAGGTTATGGGGTTATGAGGTGAGAGGGATAGGGGGATTTGGTCCGGGAGCCTTCCCCCGGAAAAATAGTTCCAACATGTCAATGTACTCCTCGCTGACAGCACCAGGATACGTCAAGACGCACCAATGGCTATCAGGGCTTAACAGCGTTGAAAATGTTGGATGAATGCTATGCGCAACTACATCTTCCCGACACCCGGAGGTGCCGCGCCGCCAAAAACGATTTCAGTAAGATGCAGATGTCTCATAGCCTAAAATGAAATATTTAAACTGTAATAATTCGTGTCAGCGCGTCAAGAGCGACCCGCTCACCCCGCAAAGATAATCATAAGTCACATCATTGCAAAATATTTCGATAAATTTTACTTAATTGCTGTCATTGCATCAAGAAGGTCTTGATAGCAGGTAACCTTGTGATAGCGCACGCTCGCGGTCGACATTTCGTTAAAGAGTTTTGTGCAGCAGTCGATCTTGGCATTTTCTATTGCGTTGAGTTGCATTGACTGAAGCGAGCCTTTTGTCTCAGCGATAAAGAAAATGTGTTTGACTTCTCCCTTTTGCATAGCTATCGCCCAGTCGGGAGCGTAATCACCAACCGGCGTGGGTATCCGGAACGAGCGCGGTAATTTCGCGTAAACCACTACTTCGCTTGCCTCGTCGAGGTCGTGAGCAAAGTTGCGCTCACCAATGCTGTCGGAAACCACATAATCCGTTACATGCTTCGTCGCCTGATACGCCTTATCGAATTCCGCTTTGCTTGAGGCTGTGAAGATGTTCGAGTCATAAGTGCCATCGGTGAAATGATAATGTATGTGATCGACAATCATAGTCGCCTTTTGTTCACGGATAATCTGAATGGCTTTGCGGATAAATTCTTCGGGGTTATTGCGGAACAAAGCGAGCTTTGACGGACGCAAGCCCTGAAGAATCTTTGCCGTCGTTCTTCTGGTAAGATTGGCACCCTTGGCGATTTGTCCCACGAGGTCATACTTGACCGAGGAGGTACTGACATCTGTAAGTTGCTGCGAAGTGGATTTGGTGTTTCCAAATTCAGTCACATCCTCCGTATCTTGCTGACCCTCAATTTTGATATATCGTAGTGACCGAACTTGCAACTCGTCAGTATTGAGATGCAGAATAGACTTCTCAATCAACTCATCGGAGTTATAGCTTACGGTATAGACATACTGATGGTTGATAGCTTTCCAAAGAGCCTGAAACTCCTCTCGGTAGAAATTAGCGTTTAGCTTAGGCTCAGGCAGTCTGGTCTTGGCACCATTCTCTGTCATACCCTCCAACTGTGCCGGATCGAAGATTGAATTGATAAGTTTCGTTATTCCTTCGGCCATAGGAGCAAGGTATGAGCCGTAAGGAGCAAGTGCTTCCGCGGCCAAATCAGCATGATATTTTGGCGTTATATTACCTGAATCATCTATATAAGCATTGTCTTCGAGATAGACCATAATGCGACTTGCCTCGCGGTCATTGATGACGTGGGGCTGTCCGTCAAGTATAATTGTCTTACCCTCGAAATAGTCAGAGGTCGCTTTAGATGCACGTTCACGCAGAGCCTCACGTGTTTCGCGCTGGAGAGCCGTGGTAAAATCGGAATAACTTTCATTGGCTATAACTGTCAATACATTGACGTTGTGAACTTCCTCGCCAAGCAGTTCCTTGTCCTGACGAACGCCATTGCGGTCTACACAGATACGCAAGCCTCGCCCGACTTCCTGACGTTTGGCTGTAGCCGAATTGCTGTGGCGAAGAGTACATATTTGGAACACATTCGGATTGTCCCAGCCTTCTCGGAGCGCGGAGTGCGAAAAGATGAAACGGGTCGGCTCGTCAAAACTCAACAGGCGTTCCTTATCACGAAGGATAAGGTCGTAATCCGATGCTTCTTCCGATACGTCGGAGCCGCGCTTAGTTTTTGTTTCGACCATCTTCCCCTTCTTGTCAATGGAGAAGTAGCCTCGATGTACCTGTTGCGGTGTGGAGCGGCGCAGATATTCGTTGTATTCCTCGTCGAAAATGTGGAATTCATCATTGACAAGACGTGCATATTCTTCCTCGAATATCTGTTGGAAGATACCTTTTTCAGGATTGCCGTCGCTGTCATAGCGGCGATACTTCGCAACCTCGTCGATAAAGAAAAGGGAGAGGCACTTGATTCCCTTCTTGAAAAGCTGGCGTTCCTTCTCAAAGTGGGCCTTGATAGTCTCCCGAATCTGTACACGCTGCATGTGAAGTTCGTTAGTGTCGCCTACTACATCACCCTTGCGGAGCGTAACGCCGTTGGTGAAAGTTACATAGCCTACCGGCTGTGTGTCCGAGCCGGGGAATATCTCTGCAATGGTGTAATCCTTGTATTGTAGCAGTTCGTTTGACTCGAAATAGAGGGAATCTCCGACACCCAATGTCTTGAAGTGGCGACGCGGTTCTCCGGCAGCGTTCTTAACCTCAATAGATATTCGTGCCATCGGCGGTTTGTTGGGCGACAGCACGATGTTGTCGAGATACATATAACCATTAGTGCCTCGTAGATTCTTCAGTTCAAAACCGATTACCTTGATGCGTTTGACAAGTCTCTCACGGTAAGCGTCGAGTGCGTCGAGTGCATAAACTGTATCATGCTTGGTCTTATGAGTTGCCGAATAGTTCAGTACGAAAAGCGGATTGAATTTTTTGAGGGCCGACTGTGTGGCCGCGCCCTCCATCTTCTGCGGCTCGTCCATGATGATGACCGGGCGGTTGGCGGCAATCACATCTATTGGGCGGCGTGAAGCAAACTCGTCGCGTTTTGAGTAGATGATGCGGCTTTCCTTAGAGCGTCCACCCTCTTTGAGGGAAGCGGCGAAAGCCTGAGTATTTATAATCATCACGTTCAGTCCTGCATCCTGCGAGAACTGATCGAGTTGATTGAGGTTCGAGCTGTTGTAGACAAACCAACGGGCTTTCTTTCCGTAATGCTCCATGAAGTGTTCTTCGAGCATACGGAACGATTTTGCCACACCTTCGCGGATAGCAATGCTCGGCACAACGATTATGAACTTCGACCAGCCGTAGAGCTTGTTGAGTTCAAACATCGTTTTTATATAAACATAAGTCTTACCGGTACCGGTCTCCATCTCCACATCGAGGTTGACTGCACCGAGTCCGTCGACTTTTGAAAGAGATTTGGAAAGAGGCACACCCGCCGAAGTCTGCACTGCATGAAGATTTTCGAGAAGCTGCTTAGCCGAAAGCTCTACGTCAGTATTACGGTAGCCGTCATCGTCACCGCCAAATTGTAGGAACATCCCTTTGGGATGTTTCCCAAGATCACGCCGATATTTCGAGGGATCACGATTCGGTTGTCCTGTAAATATGGCGGTAGTATTATCTACTGCATCAGTCTGATATTGTTGTATCTTGAATTTGAATTTCATTGTTGTAAAAACAGTCTTCGTACCATTTGGCAACATTGTTTAATATGTATTCCGAGATATTGTTACCATCTCTTATTCCTCGAATACAATGATCATGATATCGGCTTTGCCATTTAAATTCAATCTGGTGTGATTTGGCAAATTTTGTGATAGCACCTTTAAAAGACGAAATATAACGGCTCAATGTAGGGACATGCCTGTGGCATGTTGGATTTGCCCTCAATGAAGGATTCGGTGAACGCTGTTGTGTATTCCCGTTGCTACATGCCAAAGGCATGTCCCTACAGGTTACAGAAACTATTGCGTGTAAGTGATTAGGCATTACGACAAATAATGGTATATTGATATCCGCGCTATAGCTCGAAACGGAATTTAATTGAAATTCAACATATTTCCCGATTTCGGTCAGATGCATCTCATTGTCGTGTATCTCGCCGAAATAATTTTTCCTGTCTTTGGTGCAGATTGTTATAAAGTAATCTCCTCCATTATAGTCAAGAAACTTTGCTCGTGGGGTTTTGCGGTATTGGTCCATTATTTTGTATTGCTCATTATCACAAATTTACAATATTTTGCGTACAGTTTCGGGTGAGTAGTGACGGAAGATTTGCTCGAAGTTGTCAAGGACGTTGTCGTTGGCTGCTGAAGCATCACGCATCACGAAGTATTGCGGCTTCATCTTTGCAATTTCTGTCACAGTTGACTCGTTTACTTCGGTGTCGAAGGTGGCAATAAGATAATTGCCGTCGACGAAGAACACTTTCTTGCCGTTGACTTCCTTTTCTTCAATTTTTGCTGAAAGCTCGATATTGAGTTCGGGGAGAACCTGAAAAAGCAAATCGAGCGGAGTGCGTTCAGACCTCACATTGTCAACCATATTGAATAGGTTGTTCTCATTGAAGTTCTCCGGAGTATAGAACACATCCTCCATATTCGACGAATCGAGTTTGAGAACACGGAAGCCTATATCCAATGTAGGGACATCGCTTTGCGATGTTTCCTCGGCAAACAATGATTCGCTTGTGCTACATGCCGAAGGCATGTCCCTACGAAGAAATTCGAGAATCTGTTTTCCGGCGCGGCGGATACGTTCTTCTCCGATTTGGCAGATGGTTTCGTAACCAGCCTTACGCGCTTCACTCTTTTCATCAGTAACTTCAGGAAGCTGCACCATAATGAACTTACGGATTCCACCATCCTCAGCATTGAGCTTCATTACAGCATGTGCGGTAGTAGCACTACCGCTGAAGAAATCTAGAATAATGGAATCTTTTGAGGTTCCAATTTGCAGGAAACGTGAGATATAGCGAAGTGGTTTAGGGCTCGTAAATACAGCACCATCCATTAAATCGCGTAGTTCACGGGTCGCTTCTTGTCCATGACCAACTTCTTCAAAAGTCCACACAGTCATTGGAGTAACGCCATCTTGAACCTCGGATAAAAATAATTTGGGTACAGGTGAGTTGTTGCCATCAGAGCCGAACCAAATGCGATTGTCTTGCCGCATTTGTTCAAATTTTTCTTTTGTGAAGCGCCAGCAATATCCACTCGGAGGCAGAAAAGTTCGGCCAGTAGGCCCGGTTATTTCGTAAATTTGTTTTTCAACTGCCGGACCTACGGTTAAATTCCCGACCTTCCAAGGGCCTCGGGGGTCATTATCAGGATTTTTATAGTCTTTATTTTGCTTATCACTTCGAGGCAAAAGATTCATGTCAAATTTGCCTAAATCCTTAGCATAAATAAGACAAAAATCATGATTCTCAGAGAAGAATTTTTTGAGGCTTATGGGCGCATAAGTCCTTTGCCAAATAATAGTTGCAACGAAGTTCTTTTCTCCGAAAAGTTCGTTGCATATCTTCTTCATATTTTCAACCTCGTGGTCATCTACGGAAATGAAAATTGCTCCGTTATCAGCGAGTAGATCAAATGCGACTTTTATACGAGGATAAATCATGTTCAACCAGTCAGTATGAAAACGGCCGTTTGACTCGTTGTTTGCCTTGGGGTCGAATTGAAGATTTCCATCTTCATCATAGACTTTACAAGATTCAAGATAGCCTTGATAGCTCTCCGCAAAGTCATCATTGTAGACGAACTCGTTACCAGTATTATAGGGAGGATCTATGTAAATCATCTTGACTGCTCCAAGATAGTTCTCGCGGAGAACTTTGAGAACATCAAGATTATCGCCCTCGATATAAAGATTTTTGGTGTTCCAAAAATCTACGGAAGCATCGAGGTCGGGACGTAGAGTTTTATCGGTAGACTCATTTGCAAGGCGAGACGCAGCACGCTTATCAGGCCAAGTGAACTGATAGCGTTCCTCATCCTCCTGAATTAAATCCGGGTCAAGTTCAGCCCGTAATTTACCCCAATCGATTTTATATCTCACTGTAGGGACATGCCTTTGGCATGTTGAATTTGTTTGCCTTCCGTCTGAATCAGAGCTACATGCCGAAGGCATGTCCCTACATTCAGTGACGCACTGAGGGAACAATGCGGCTATCTTAGCCACATTACACTCCGCAGCGTCACGGCTTTTCATTCGTAGTTTTTCCATTTTTGATTGTATCTGAGTCGCTTATGCAATTATTAATTATGGGCGGATAACTCGTTATGCTATTGGTTTTTATTTCACGTCCGATCTTATAAATGCTATTTTCACTAATAGTTGTCGGAACGAAAATTGCCGTAATGATTGTAATTATTGCTGTAGCAATTATGGTTACAAATGGAGTTACAATAGCGACAATAAAAGCTAATCTATAATTCTTTTTTGCCATATCATTAGCTTTATGAGCTTCTGCTAAAGAATTTTGACTTATTTCAAGTTGCTTCTCATATTGGATCTGCTCATCAGTTTTAAATCCATTCTTCGCTACATCTATTAAAGCTGTAGTTGGAATGATTCTTGATTGTAACAAATGCTTTACGAACTGTACAATTTCAACATCAAAGATTGTCGAAACAGTGATGTCAGACTCATCCTTTCTTTCGTTTCTTATAGATGGATCAGTGATTAAAAGGATATATCCATATCTTTCTAATAACTGTAGGAATGAAACAGTTTGAAGTAATTTTACTTCTTCCAAATTTTGAGAATTTAATTCGGCAGAAATTATAGGCATAAGATCTCTGAAGTTCTCTTCATCATCTAACTTTGTGATTGATGTTTCAGGCAGTGTAATTATGCGTATAACATTATTATCAAAAACAATTGAGGCTTTAATGGATAGCTTTTTTAATAGCAGGGTAAATTTAAGACCAATTTCATACCTCTTGCCATTATGCAAATCTTGTTCGCAAAGTCCCTTTTTAAGATTATAATGGTCGATGATTTTCTTTGCAATATCTTTCTCGTAACGGTTTTGGAACATATTATAGAAATTTCTTAAGTTTTTGTAACTGTTCAAAAAGTTCTCTTTTGCATCGGGGCTGTTTGGCAGCATACATCTGACGCTCCAAAGCAGCAATCTGACGCTTGATCTTGGCTCGTCGGTCAGAAGTTTCAATTTGGTCCTGTAGGGGCATGCCTTCGGCATGTTGTACCTCCGAGGTATCGGCATTTGTCACATCGCAAAGCGATGTCCCTACAAGGGGAATATTCCCGATGCCGCGCACTATGTTTTCCCACACCATATCCAGGTTCAATCCCCTTAATTGTAGGGACATGCCTTCGGCATGTTGCCAAGGCGTAAGAAACAGGCGAGTATAGTACACGGCAAGCATAGCCTCGTCTTCGAAGCGAAGTAGATATATTACACGCTGCGGAATACTCTTAGCGAGAAGGACGATATTCTTAGTGTCGAAGTCTCGATTTTTGAGAGAAACTTCGATAACGAAAATCTCTTTAGCCTCTGCACCCTCGGCGATTGCAGGGAGAGTGCGCGGCGCAATCCAGTTCACGAAGTCAAGGCGCGCCACTTCGCCATCGAAACATTCACGTTGCGATGGTTTCCAGCCGAACCGCTTATAAAGCTGTGCTTTCGGCAGCGGTCGTTTGACTTCTGTAGATTGCGGCAGATTCAGCATTGGTCAGGAGCTTATAGGGACATGCCTTTGGCATGTTGAGGGTGAGAGATATCGCCATTTTCGTTTGACACATCGCAAAGCGATGTCCCTACATTGCGAACGATTAAAAAACATATTAACTCGAAATCATCGATGCCGCGGACTTCGTTGCCAAAAAGCGAGCCGGTGTCGCCGTCGAGGAAGGAGAAGAGGTCGGTAGACTCCTTGACCTTGATAAGCGATGAGATGGCATCTACGAGCAGACTGGAATATGTGCCCATACGCTGACCGTCGCGAGTTTCGGCGTTGAACTTTCGACATAGCTCGAGAATCGGCTCGGACTTGCCACGGCAAAGATGACGCATTCGGTCAAGAAGTCCTTTCGGGTCGAGATGATCTACAATCACCTCGGAGTCCTTCGAGATATAGACCATATAGAACGGATGCAATCTGTTCTTGCGGTCGATATTGATTTCGTTGTTGCGATTTTTGAGAACAAAAATCACACCGGGAGGTGTATCCTTATCGGAAGCGACAAGGGAATGTAGTCCCATCGGAGTATGCTCGATGTCGTGCCCTTGACGCATATAGTCGAGCAAGTCGAGACGAAATTCATTTAGACCAAGGTCCATGATGGAAACGCCGGTGTTCATTTCCTCAATATCGACGACTTCCTCTTTTAGGCGTTCCAACTGGTCGCGGCGATATTTGAGGTCTCCCTGTTCCTCGGCAGAAAGAGGGTTGTCGTCGCCGGTGGCGGTGAGGACGGACACTTTCATACGGGCCTCGACTCGACCTTTGAGATTGATGTAATCGTCAAGATCCATGTCTGGCCAATAGTTGACAAGCTGGATAACCGCGTTGCGTGAGCCTATGCGGTCTATTCGACCGAACCGCTGAATAATGCGCACGGGATTCCAATGAATATCATAGTTAATGAGGAAGTCGCAGTCCTGAAGATTCTGGCCCTCCGAGATACAGTCGGTAGCTATAAGCACGTCTATCTCCTCATTTATATTGGGATAGAGAGCCGCTTTTTCCTTGGAGATAGGCGAGAAAAGCGTCAGAATCTTGTTGAAGTCAAATCCTCCATGTAGGGACATGCCTTTGGCATGTAATTCCTGCTTTTTGCGCACAACATCGCGAAGCGATGTCCCTACATTGTCTCCACTTATCAAGCCGATATGAGAGCCGAGCGCCCGGACGGTCGGTGCGATATTGTCGTAAAGATACTGAGCAGTGTCGGAAAAGGCGGTGAAGACTATAATCTTTTTATTGTCGCCGTTGATAGGATTGGCAAACTTGTTGCGAATCTCCTCAATGAGCATTTGAAGTTTGCTGTCATGTTCAGGGGTGATGTCGGCAAGCATGAACAGCAGCGTGTTCAGATTGTCGAGGTCTTTGGCGAGATAGCCACGCCACTGAACATAGTCCATATCCTCAAGCGCGATCTTCGTCTTCTTGTTTCCGATGAAAACTGTGTCCTCTCTTTCGTCAAAGTCAAGGCCGTAAGAGAAATCATAGTCGCAGACCATTGAAGTCTCATGTTTGGAAGCAAGGTCGTCAATGGCATTTATAGTAGCTTCGATATATTTCCTGATTCGTTCAAGGGTGAGCCGGAAGGAGTTCACCGAACTTTCAAGGCGTTTGAGCAGGTTGATGCTCATAAGTTGCCTGATGCCTCGTTCACGACCGCTACGGGAAAGATTGCTGAAACGTCCGTCCTCGCGCACTTCCATGTATTTCTCCAACTTGCTCGGCAAGATGAAATCCGATGGAGTATATATGGCGAGGTTAAGCTCCGTCACGCTAACGAAAATATCATTGAAGTTAACAGCCGTGGGTAAATCGGTGAGTTTCGGGGAACGGGAGATGGGCTTCAATCTTTCCGGGAATTCACCTATATCGGTAGTATCGTAATATTGTTCGATGTGCTTGCGTGAGCGGGCAATGGTAACGCTGTCGAGGACTTCAAAGAAGTCGAAACTCAACATTTCGAGCAATGTCTTTGTGGTGCGCTCCTCGGCATGGAGTTTGGACCAACGATTGAAAGCGGTCTGTGCCTGACGGAAAATATCGTCGAGCGAGCTTGACGTTTTCAGTTGGGCATCCATCTGCGAACTGTCACCCTCGTAGGCGAGAGCGAGCTGATTGCGCAGGTCATTGAAGCGGTTGTTAACAGGCGTAGCCGACAACATCAGCACCTTGGTTTTGACACCGGCACGGATAACGCGGTTCATCAACTGGAGATAGCGGTTCTCACGTGGATTCTCGTCGTTTTCGTCGGTGGTGACTTTACCGCCGTTGCGGAAGGTGTGGCTTTCGTCAATGACAACGAGGTCGTAGTTGCCCCAGTTGATGTGTTCGAGGTCGAGACCGTTGCTTTGTCCGGACTGACGCGAGAGGTCGGTATGATAGAGAATATCATAGCGCAGACGATCGGCGACGAGAGGATTGTTTATGTAGTTACTGCGGTAAGTAATCCAGTTGTCATGCAGTTTCTTCGGGCAGAGTACGAGAACAGACTTGTTACGGTTCTCGTAATATTTAATGACCGAAAGAGCGGTGAACGTCTTGCCGAGGCCTACACTGTCGGCAAGGATGCAACCGTTGTATTTTTCCAACTTATTGATAATGGCGAGTGCCGCATCACGTTGGAAATTGTAGAGTTTATTCCAGATAACGCTTGACTTGAAGCCAGTAGCTTCATTTGGCAGGACATCTTCCGAAATATCTTCAAGAAATTCATTGAAAATATTGTATAGGGTGACGAAGTAGATAAACTCCGGGGAGTTTTCCTTGTATGCGTTGGTGATATTGTCGAGTACCTGATCTGTGACGACTTGAAGTTTATCACTATCATGCCATATTTGGTCGAACAGATTGAGGTAGAATTGCGATAAAGGCGCATCGGCGCGCTGTACGAACTGATAGGCATTATTGCCCCGTTCACAGCCAAGGTCGACTGTAGTGAAGCCGGTTATCGGCATATAATTGGTTTCATCAACGTTGATGAAGCCCATCATGTTCTCGTTGGTGCGGTTGGATTTGAAGCAGGCTTTTCGCCTTATCCAGTCGGCGCACTCTTTGGCGACTGCTTTGAGCGATAGTTCGTTGCGGAGTTTTATCTCAAATTCCGAACCGAAGAGGTCTCGCTCTCGGTTTAGCCTCGGAATATAGAATTCACGTCGCTGCTTGTCGGCTTTCTCAGTAATAAACGAAGGGGAGGTGAAGATGAAACGCAACTCTTCAATCTCACTAAATTTCTCGCGAAGCTCCTGAAAGGCGTAGATTGAGAAGCTCGCGGCGGCGATGGATATACGACTGCCGGACTTGATGGTTGACATCAAATCGTTTCGTAGTGTCCGGTTTATGTTATCTATGAGTTGAGGTTGCACTGTGGGGTCGCTCGCTTCACAGCCATTGACTCCATAATGGCAATTGATTGGTTTGTATAAAAGAAAAGCGGGAGTCTTATTGTTACTCGTCCCGCTACCTGAGGCATCTGGCATAGCCCATCTAAGTAGGATGAGCAACAGACTCCACGCTGTGTATATGTAAATACCCACAAACCCATTTCAAGCATGGTGCTTGAAATGAGTCCGAGTAGGTAATACATACCCGTGGCGTCTATTGTTACTCTATCCTTGACTTAGATTTGTGAAAACTGCCAGATTTTCAAGTAGCCAAGAGAAAAGCGTCAATACACGCTTTTCTCAAATGTCATTAGATTTCCCGCTGCCGCAGCTTTGTGCTTCTCTTAGCTCGCTCCCTCAGCGTGGAAGTCTATTTGCAAAGATAAAAAATAATTTCTACGGTTGCAATTAAATATGTGCCGGTGTAGGAGTGTATATGAATCGTAGGGACATCGCTTTGCGATGTGTAATTGATAACCAGTACATTATCTAAACATGCAAAAGGCATGTCCCTACATAATTATCGATATCCTCCGATTATGCGGAGAGGATGAGAAGGGTGACGTAGGCGATGTAGCAGGCGGTGAGGATGAAGCCTTCGGCGCGGGTGATGGTGCGTTTTTTGAAGAACCAGCCGAAAAGCCAGAAGAGGAGAGAGGCTCCGGTGAGTGTCAGCAAATCGAAATTGCCAATGCCGTTGAATGTCAACGGATGTACAGTGGCTGAGCATCCGAGCACAAGGAATATGTTGAAGATGTTGCTGCCGATGACATTGCCGATGGCTATGCCGGTTTTGCCTTTCAATGCAGCTGTTACTGAGGTGGCAAGCTCCGGGAGCGATGTACCGGCAGCAACGATAGTGAGGGCGATAATCGCGTCGCTTACACCGAGCAGCGACGCGATGCCTGATGCTCCGGCAACAAAACGGTCGCCACCATATATGAGTGCCGCGAGTCCGCCGATTACCCATACGATAGCTTTCCACATAGGCATAGCCTTTGTCGGTGCATTGTCTTCATCGCCGGATTGGACTCCGGTTTTTGCCTGCGCAAATGTATAGCGCATGAAAATCATGAAAAACAGCAGGAGCACAATACCGTCGCTCCGTGTCAACGCCATGACTGATGCTCCGTCGAGGAGGGGAGTATTGCCCATGACGAGAAGGGCGATTGACGAGAGAATGACCAGGGGGATTTCGTTGGTCATGATGCTGCGCTCGACTTTTATAGGCATGACCATTGCTGTCACACCGATTATGACCAGAATATTGAATATATTGCTACCCACCACATTGCCGATTGCCAACTCAGCATTGCCCTGGATAGCAGATATTAGGCTGATGACCAATTCCGGTGCCGAGGTGCCGAATGCCACGACGGTAAGTCCGATTATGAGGTCGGAGACGCCCCAGCGCTTTGCTATCGCCGACGCTCCGTCGGTGAGGATATTTGCGCCGACAAGAATCAACGCGAGCCCTAATATGAGGAAAAAGATGTCAGATATCATGAATTTCTTATTTTATTGTCGCAAAGTTAACAATAATCGCCAAGTACATGGCATTATAATACTGACAAAACGATTGATGCGGTCGAAAAAAGTACGAGTCGTACAAAAGTTTTACAGTGGAATTTATGCAGTATAAAAATTATTGCTTACCTTTGCACCACAAACCACAAGGAGTGATGCTCGAGTGGTTGAAGAGGCACGCCTGGAAAGCGTGTATACGCCAAAAGCGTATCGGGGGTTCGAATCCCCCTCACTCCGCAGATAAAGACGGTAATTATTAACCAGTTAGTTATAATTACCGTCTTTATTTACCTACATCACTGGTCCATATTCGGATTAAAAAAAAGCATGAAGTTGCACATTTTGGATTAAATCGGACGTTTTTGCGTCACTTGGGATTAAATCCACCTGCAAAATACATGCAAGTATTTTAATCATGGTAACCACTAAGTTTTATCTCGATTGCCGAGCTGTCAAAAAAGGGAAGCCGGCTCCATTGAAAATTGCCATCACCAAAAAAGGTGTCACGGCTCACATTTCACTTAATATCTCGCTTCTTCCCTCTCAATGGGATAATAAGAGTCAGAAAATTAAAGACCATCCAAAGAAGCAGTTTCTCAACGCATATATAGTAAGGCGCAAGACTGAGGTTGATGAAACCATACTCAGGCTTATTGAACGAGGCGTGCTATCCGGACTAAAGTCATGCCAAGTTAAGGATGCTATCCTGGCTGAGCTGGAGCCGGAGGAAAGCAACCCCGCTACGATCCGCACTTTCGCCAAACGATTCGAACTGTTCATGAATACCAAAAGCGATAGGACCAAAGAAATCTACATGGCAACCTATCGTAAGGTTAAAGCATTTTCCAATCGAAAGTTTGAAACACTCCGGTTTGAAGACATCACAAAGGATTGGCTCACCCGGTTCGATGCCTTCCTTGCAGAAACAAGCAAATCCAGAAATGCACGGAATATCCATCTTAGAAATATTCGCTCAGTGTTCAATGACGCAATCGATAATGAGATTACAACTGCATATCCCTTCCGTAGATATAAAATCAGAGCCGAGGTTACTCGAAAAAGAGCCCTTACCGTTGAGCAGCTTCAAATGATTTTCGATACTGAGCTTCCGGATTGGCTGGAGAAGTACCGTCAGTTCTTTAAGCTGTCATTCCTTTTAATCGGGATAAACGTAGTCGATCTCTGCAATCTAAACGAAATAGAAAATGGGCGCATTTATTATAAAAGGAGTAAGACACATCGCCAATATTCTATTAAGGTAGAGCCGGAAGCCCTTGAAATCATTAATAAGTATCAAGGGAAGAAGAATCTTTTGTGTATGATGGATACGGTGCAAAACTATCGAAACTTCTACAATCGGTTTATGATTGCGCTGAATACAATCAAGGATATCGTGAATAAAGAAACCCATGCCAATATAAAGGAGCTCACAACATACTGGGCGCGTCATTCATGGGCGACCATTGCGAGAAAGATAGGAGTAAGCAAAGATGATATTGCTCTTGCGCTGGGGCATAGCAACGGTCATGAAGTTACCGACATATACATTGATGAGGACCTGGAGAAAATAGATCTCGCCAATAGAAAGGTCATAGATTGGGTTCTTAATAATAAGAGGTAATTAAAAGTAAAAGGGTCGGATTTGAGTCCGGCCCTTACACATGCATCCTCACGGATTGAGCGTCATGAGTAAAATATGATAAAAGATTACATTTGAGTCATCCAAAACCGCATTATCTCGCTTCCGAGATATAGTTTTCTGGCACAAATACTATTGAATATGCAGTTAATCAATCCTGCATCAGTATATTTTCTCAGGCTGTTACGATGAATACCCAAGATTGAACACGTTTGAGTAACCGTATATCGAGCGTCAGACTCAACTACCGGTCTTAAAGCTGTCACCATCTGGCACCTCCTTTTTTAATTCGTTGTTTATATTCTCATTATCTTTGTTGATGGGATAAAACATCTTTATGTGATTGATATTATCGAAGCTACCGATAATATTGTCTTGCTTCAGTTCATCGAGTATTTCATAAACCGTTTCCTTTACCCCTTTGAAAATATCGTGCTCACTCGCCACCGCCGGGTAGATATTACTCTCTTTTTTGTCATTGACAATTCTGTGTACGATGTTGAGAACTAATGGCTGAAGCCTATTCTTCATTGCATAGATATTTTTGAAGTGTCAAGCATTTTTACTGGCATGAGTTCACCTACTTTACGGAAATAGAAACTCCCGCTATCCTTGAACACATCACAAAGGGAACACACTGATCGTTCATCAAAACATTCCTTATTCAATGAACATTCGTTGCAAGCACACCCATTGCCTGTACTTTCGACAAGACAATGGAGTGTACCGTTAACGACCAAGCCGTTTAGATTAGTCATTCTGAGAATTTTCCGGCTTGAAACAGAAGTTTGCATAAATTTTTATGAACTGCTTGCCTGCGTAGGTAGCCAATTCCTCTGATTTGAAAGCAAGGCGAGAGCCGACGCCCGCGAGCGAGTCCGACCAAGCGTCAGGCGAGGACGCAGAAGCGAGACCGCAAAGCGAGCCGTAATACGCGGAGCCGCCCCAAAGCAGCAGCCCGACTTCTTTTTTCTCGTCTTCATCCATACGGTCGATTTCTTCCTGAGTATAGAGATTATACCAGGGATACCAACGGTATTCATCCTTGGTGAACTGAGGTTCCCACCCTTCATTAAGGGCGGCGGTAATGATGCGGAGTTTGAGGTATGCAACAATGTCACAGCTATTGTTTTCGGCAGCTCCATCAAGAAAATTGTCGAAAATTTCGTTGTACTGAACGACAAGCGGATGTTTTTCTCCGAGTTCACGGCAAGCGTCCTCGAAAGTCTTTACTCTGTCCTTGATGTCTTTGGCTACACAGAAATCTTCACCTAAAAGGGTTGCAAGGACTTTCTTTGTCTCGTCAGAGGCTACATTATATGCAGCCATAGCGTTTTCACGCTTAATGGTTCTTTCTTCCATTGGTTTTTGAGTATTAAGTAAATTCTTATTTGCTTATGCACTGCAAATATAGTGCTAAATAATCATATACACAAATTTTTATGGTAAAATATAATCATTACTAATCAAATTTGTGCGGATTTGTCTTCATAGAGCAGTATTCCGGGCGTAGGACGGTGATGTTTGCATGGGCGTGAGCAAGAATCCCAGGAACACACCGCTGGTCGCCCCTGCTTTCGGCTATACGGACGGCATCTTTGATACAGTTAGCTCCATCAAGGGCTGAATATTTATATGAGAGGTCGTCATTTGAGGCATAATCAAGAAAAACACCGGTTCCACAACCACTGAAGCCAAATGTTTGGATTTTGTAGCATGGTTCACCGCATTTGTAGTATGCCACATCATCCACAATCAGGAATCTGTTGCTGGCATCTTCTATTTCGCTCACTACTTCCTCCCGTTTCTTATGTCTTGACATGAAATCTGGAGTCAGATAACGCTTCCATGGTATTTCGGAGAATGGATATTCCACCATAGCATCATCTTTACAATGCGAAAGCCTTGCTTCCTTATAAAAATTCCCATCGTAATGACGTATTGACATCGGTGCAGCCTTGTACCGCTCAACAACCATCACTTCCGGGGCTTCTTCACTTGTAGCTTCCCGGATGTGTGCCGTAAACTTATCCCCGTGTAGAATAGGTCGAGGTTTTCGACAACGTGGAGGTATCTCCATACTCGTGTATTCAATATCAACGATAATATCCATAATAATTAACAGGTATATCTTTAATCAGATTTTTGATTTCTTCGACCATCGATTCATCGTATATACTATACTGGAACGCTGCAGAGTATTCAGACAAATTGCCTGAGAATTGATACATTCCGTGTTCTTCGGAATAAGATATTGCATTTTTTCCTATAATCGCAAGGCTATAACCATTCGACTTTATGAAATTGATAAACTCATATATGTCGTTAGTCCTGGCATGATAACATAAATATTTGAACTTGTTTTTACGGAGCTGGCGTATGAAGCCTGCCATTTCGTTTCTCAATCGAAGGTCATCATGCTTTCTCCCTGTATCATGTCGCAGCGTATTAATGAAGTGCAATTTGCCATCACGCTTAAACCAATATTCAGTATTTAACACTTCCTTTCCCCACCAACAAAAAAACTTACGGTAGGGTTCACTTTTTACAATCTCTATTCTCATTTGAGCTATGATTGAGGGAGCGCCCCTGTCACTGACGCTCCCAGTTTCTTTTATCGGAGTTGATCTACGGTAACGGGAACTATATCGGCACAAGCGTAATAGCTGTTAACATTAAGGAAACGCTGCCACGCACCATTGCTGGGACTCCACCGGAATCCATGTTTCTTTAGCTTGTCGATAGTAGCCCTGTCAGGCTTATCGTCATACACAATCTGGAGACGATTTTCAGCATAATTCTTAACCACCGTCCCGCCACAGAACTCAATCTCCACATTTTCCCTATTGGCACGCTCCTCCTGCGCATTAACCTGGGCCTCCGCCTCCTCGACGAGCTTCCAGAACTTATGACGAGAAGTGAATATCTCTTTCGCACCGTTCTCTTTGAACTGTGCGTTCAGGCTTTTAATGTATTCAGCAGCACGGCGTAGCATTTCCACCTTGCCATTCTTTGCCAGAGTTTCCATGCGGCTGGCAAGGTTGGTAACGAAACAAGTTCTTGAATAGCCACGATATTCCGGCTTTTTAAGATCTATGCCGAGCAAGGTGCTTGCAGTGCTGAAGATGTCTCTCTTGATGACCGTCCACTCCCTGTCTGCTTTTTCTTCCGGGCTTCGCTGCTCCTCGATACGTTTGAGTGCCCGTTTCTTGAAGTTTTCACGCCACTCATTGAACTTAACACAAGCAGTGTCGTAGGCAGAGTTTGCTTTGGCGTTCCTTGCGGTCGGGAATCTCGCTGGTCCGGTAATCATTGCGCTCATGATGCGTGAATGTCTATCAAACAATTCACGAACCCAATCACGGTATCTGGATATGTAATCGAAATGGAAGTCAGGCTCCAATCCTTTAAGGTCTTCCTGTAACTGCCGCTCATAATCACGGATATACTGAGCGGCACGGACTTCCGGAGTGTGACTTGTAGAGTAGAAAGAACGAATGGCGAGTTCCTTCATGTCTTCGAAATTCTGTTCATACTTCCACGAGCAGACAATGAATTCGTTTAGGCGGTTATCATCGATGCTTTCTTTTAAGCTGCTGTTCGGGTCAACGGCCGTATGGCTATAACGGTCTGAGAACATTCCTACAGAGGTGCGTTCTGCCCTCCAGTTGAAAGTCAACTCAGGAGAGTCCGGATTGTTGATGGGTTTAATTGTGGCGGCTCTGTGAGCGTTCCACGCGGTTAAGATTGTTTCCATATTCGTTATTATTTTTCGGTGTATTTCTTTATCACGTTCACTATGTCATCGAAGCTGGTTACACGATGAATATTCTCTGTGTCGTTGAAATCCTCGCCTGGAGCATAGACGGCAGTCATGAAATCGCCTTCTCCGTCAGGAGCAATTTCGATAAAGCAGTAGTCAGCCCATTCAAGAATCGGCATAGCTTCATCGAATATCGATGCTAAGGCTGGGTTGCTGGTTTCAAACATTGTGTCTTGTTATTAAGTGGTTAACTTCTTATTTGCATTACAAATATAATACTTATTTATCAAATACGCAAACAAATATAGGATAAAATAATCATTTTTGCCAAATAAAAACCGCCCGGTCAGCACAGAGCTAAAACCAGGCGGGCTTGCTTAAAGAATCGTCTGTTTAATGCGTTTCAACGAGACCAGAGGTTGACCGAAATCCCAACACCGAAGTATGGTTGAAATCCTTTAGGGGTCATACCGTAACCTGCTTGAAGACCTACGCTAAAACGCGGGGGCTTGGTGGGGGAACGAATTGTCACGCGTTCCACTTCTTTGAATAACAACAATGAATCGAGATTCTGATTGAAACCGCTTACATAGGCACGGTATCCCTCACCATCATACACCTTTTGTGTAATCGGAATTTCGACATCCACGCTGTCTGTAGGAAGCATAGCGGTCGTCTGCTCGCACTCTTGCAAGCTATCTTCAGCTACCTCATTATGATTGACTGTATCAACTCTATTGAACACCGGCAATCTAACGAACACCGTCTTTACAAACGATGAATCAACCGGAACCGGAGTCGGAACATATATCGTGTCTCTCAACGTGTCCCTTTTCTCCACCGTTTCCTCGCAGATGGCAGAACCGCTCGGACGGTTGGAGAAAAGGAATATGTTGAGAGACACTAACAACACAATGAAGAGCACTACAAACGCTTTTTTCATAGTCATCATTTTAACGACTTGATATAACTTTCGACACCTGCGACATGGAGATCGACAATGGCATTATGACCGACCTTGGATAAAAGGAAATCCACGTCGGCACGATTATCCTGGAACAGCGACTCCGTAAGAACTGCCGGACACTGGGTGCCGGTCAGCACGGCAAAGCGGGCTTCATAGTCGGGGTCGCCATCGCTCCAGTCTGCACGGATAGGAACCTGCTTGCCGTCATAGGCGCCTTCCGCTTTTAGAATCGGGAAGCGGTCAATGTAAGGCTTCAGGTGAACATTAGCTGCATTCCATATATGAGTGGCGAGGACATCGGCTTTGGTCTGCCCCGGAGAAGTATATACACACCATCCACCGGCGGACTTCCACTTTCCGTCAGCCCCTGCAGCATTGCAATGGACTGAAACCATAATGACATTGTTCTTGCCAACCTTACGGCAAACCTCATTCACGCGGCGACAACGCTCCTTCAACGGAACGTCCGTTTCCTCCGGCACAAGAATACGGGCATCATAACCCATCGCACGACGTTTTGCCACAATGTCTCTCACAAGTTCACGAGCCTTTTTGTACTCAAGAAGTCTGCGGTCAGGCGAACATTTGCCTAATGTATCCTCGCCATGACCTGCATCATATAGTTCTACGATATTTGACATGATTAAAAAAGATAATACGTTATTATTCTGATGCGCATCCACAATCAGCGCAATCGCAATCGGCACTATGGCAATCGGTACTATCGGACGCATCTGATGACGGCAGGTGAACATCATCACCCATGCCTCTTCCAAGTGCTTCTATAACTCTTTTACGGGCAAGATCCTTAATGGACTTCTTCAGCTCGGCTTCCCCAATCCATTCCGCCATATCACGGATAGACTCAGGAATTTTGGCTGTCCGGCATTTTCTGCGTTTAGAATGTTCCATCACACTTCTTCCTTCGATGAGCAAAATGGCGGCTGCAATCACCATCGAGATATATGGCCATTCATACCACGAGAACACCGTTCCCATAATACCGAAAAGAAAACCGAGAAGCTGGATAAGCCAGTACCATGCTATTTTTTCGATTGTCATGCGTAATTTCCGGGAGCGTAACGGCTCTTTGAGTATTTTTGCGGTCCAGGTACCACTGATGAAATCAATGCAGCAAGCAACCATAGTGAGTATAAAGAGTCCGAAGCACACCATAAGGTGTCGATACAGATGACCTATGTCGTAGCCCGAAAAAGCAAGAGAAAAGATTTCGTCCATGATTATCGGGTTTTGATGTTGAACAATTCTTTGAACTTATCCACCATGTCGAGTTTTTCCCAGGTGTCAAACTCCACATTCCTTTTCTTCTTACCCTCATAGCCGAGGTAGTCAGCTACAACTGAGGGTTTGCCGAAATGACCGTATGAGGCAGTCGCTTCGTAGATTGGATTGAGGAGTTTCAGGCGCTCTATGATACCAGCCGGAGTCAAGTCTATCTCTCTGGAGATTATTTCCGCAATCTCTCCGTCGCTCATTTCGACATGCGACTTGCCGTAAGTATTCACATTGATGCTGACCGGCTCCGCTATGCCGATTGCATAGGCAAGCTGCACAAGCACTTCGTCAGCCACACCTGCGGCGACAAGGTTCTTGGCGATGTGTCGGGCTGCATAGGCTGCTGAACGGTCAACCTTGCTCGGATCCTTACCGGAGAAAGCGCCGCCACCGTGAGCACCACGACCTCCGTAGGTGTCAGCGATAATCTTACGACCAGTGAGCCCGGTATCTCCATGAGGACCGCCTATCACGAACTTTCCTGTAGGATTGACGTGCAGAATGAGGTCATCATCGAAAAGCGTGCGGAGCTCTTTCGGGAGTAATCTGATGACGGATGGAATGACTATGCTCTCTATATCATGACGTATGTGCATCTGCATATTTCTTTCCTGGTCTTCCACGCTCATGTCCGTGTCAGCAAAGAAATCGTCATGCTGGGTAGAGACAACGATGGTATGCACTCGGAGCGGTTTGCCTTCCGGAGAATATTCAACCGTCACCTGGCTCTTGGCATCAGGTCGAAGATACGGCATGATGCATTCCTCATTCCAAAGGTAATAACGAAGGCGCAACAGTATGAGGTTAGCCAGATAAAGCGGAAGCGGCATATACTCCGGAGTTTCGTTTGTGGCATAACCGAACATCATGCCCTGGTCACCGGCGCCTTGCTTTTCCTGTTCAACTCCACGCTGGATATCCTCGCTCTGGCCGTGCATCGCATTGAGAATACCGCATGAATCTGCATCAAACATAAGCTCGCTTCGGTCATATCCGATACTCTTGATTACACCTCTCGCCACTTTCTGAACATCGACAGTAGCTTCTGAGCGGAATTCTCCGGCGATTATAACCTGACCCGTGGTGACAAGAGTCTCACATGCGACTTTGGCATTGGGGTCCTTGACGAGAAATGAATCTACGATGGCATCGGAAATCTGGTCCGCTATCTTATCGGGATGACCTTCTGATACAGCTTCCGATGTAAATAATATGTTGTGCTTGTCTGACTGCATTTTGCGATATTGATTGATACGTCAAAATTAGCACGAAACGACATCACAGGACAAAATAATACCGTGCATAACGGTGAACATCGCTGTTCAGTCCGATATGCACGGCTCTCCTAAAAAACAATCTTTGACTACCGATAAGATTTATTGTTTGGTTGAACTTTCCCCGGTCTGCGGTTTAATCAACAACAGATTTGTAAAAGAGGCATCCACTTCAGCTTTCCTTTCCGGAGACAAAGAGGCATACCACTCATTAAAACTCATATTGACTCCAATCTGAAGTTTAGTTCTCCATTCAAGCCATTTGTCGAAAGTCAGAGAATAATCACCGACAAGATTGCGCTCCTTCCTGAAGCGATTGAAGTCATCGAGAAGCCGGGAAGGAGTCATTCTGGCGGAGATTTCCTTGCGGGTATCTTCAGGCTTGACGGTCGATCCACTACTCCCGAGGCCACCGCCACGGCTTTTGCACGACAGCTTTTCAACGACATTGAAAAACGGGGCGATGGTATGGTAAAACGTAATCTGGGCGATACGTGTCCCGGCTTTAATCGTAAACTCCTGATCATTGTTTTTCAGAATCACGTTCAAACAGTCGGTGTAATTAGGGTCAATCTTACCCGGCAATACATCTGCATCGAAACGAAGTTTTCCCGAAATTATCTTCCGTCTCGGGATAACCCCCCATTTCCACGACCATTTCTTGCGTGTGCCGTAGCCTTCCATGCCATAGGCGGACATTCCGCTGCGTGGCTCTATCTTTGCTTCGACCCCATTGGGGAGATTGATGGAGAAATGAATGGGGATAATCACCCTGCTTCGGGCGGCAACATGAAAGTCAACAGGACAAACGAGGTCATAGCCGATACTGCCTTGTTTCGCTTTCACCGGTATGTGATAAGGATATGATGTGGGACAAATCTCAAACACCTTTTTCACGACTCTTTGTTTTATAGTCATTTTTGTCTGAACCATCACTTCGCAAATGTTACTTTCACACATGAGCTGGCGCTTCTTGCCGGTGCGTACAGCTTCTCAACTACTCCCGTTTCCTCATCGACAACCGTTTCGCAGTTGCGAATTCCCCGGAGGAAAGTTTCACGCTCTTTCATCTGGGCTTCGATTTCCTTCTTGCGCTCATAAAGTTCGTCCCACTTGCTGTCTTTGCAGACTGAGAAGTCATACTTCACGCCCGATTCAGCAATGGTAAGCTTGGCGCCCTGGAATTCAGCCGGAGCGGTGCCCCATTTCTCTTTGGCTTTATCCACCGCTTCCTTGACGTCCTCCGACTTGAGGAATATACCGAGGCTGTCACATAGACCCTTGATCTGACAGTAGGCGGCTATCGGGTCAACCTCTCCCTCGGTTACTGATTTGATTAAATTCTGTGCGAAGTCAGCCTGGCTCGACTTCGACAATGCCATTGCGTTGTTCAATGGCTGTATAGCGTTATTTTCCATATTCAGTTGTTTTTTTGACGGTGTTCTTGAAAACCTTTTTGAAATCCTTGACGGCAAGATGAAGCATCCATGTGCATACAAGGAACATCAGGAATAACATGATGCTGGGAAACCAGTGTTTGGCATTGAGGACACCGTGGTTTACGAATGTGATGTTTGAACCCAAGAACAAGCTCACTCCAAAAATGAGCTGGAGGGTTGCCATGATACGGTCAAATGTCTTTTCTTTCATTGTCTTTCAGGAGTTTAATTCTTATTTGCATTACAAAAATACGGCTTATTTATCATATAGCCAAATATTGAGCGGAAAATATTATCAAAAATAATCATTTTTCCCGCAATTAGGACAATCAGGGGGGCTGGCAGGGTTTCACTGCCGACTAAAGCCCCCGATTGTTCCGTGATTTATCTTATTTGCATATAAACGAGCTTTCTTCGATGAGATGGGCGAGTGTGCCGAGTACCGACACCCGGTTCATCACGGTCTTCATGTCGGCTTCACCGCTTTCAACGGCACATGTGGGATAATCCACGATTATCTCCCTGATGGTGTCGAGCAGATCCTCCGCCGGCAGGTGATGTTCAAGATTAATGCATAGCATATCTGTGTCGATGGCGAGTCCCGGTATCATATCTCACCCCCTTTCTCCTTCATCGAGCGTTCAAGCTTGCTTATGCGCTCCTCCATGACTTCAACCCTTTCGGCTTTGACAAGCTCAAGGCGAAGGAGACGTGTCATGCAGTCAACCACAAACTGGAAATCTACCGATGAGGTGAAGGATTTGTGGTCCGGGTCGAGCAATGAAGCCATGCGCTCCATATCTGAGATTATACGGCTTTTCTCGTCAAGGATATTGTTCTGCCTGTCTATGGTCTCCCGAGCGTCACAGAGAGCCTTATGCAGCCTCTCAACGGTATCGAGAGTCTGAGCCGGAAGATTCAGCGTGGACTGAGATGCCTGCGTCTCAAGTTCCTCCCAACGGTCGATTATCTGCTCACGCAGTTTTGCATTATATCCGCTGGCAAGAATAAGACACCCTTTCTTCGTGAGCTGATAGCAGGGTGATTGACGGTTTGCCTTATCGGTGTATGAGGTCAGTGCAAAATTGCACTCATCTACTCCCTGAGAAAGAATCTCTCGAATCTTACGAATGATGTGTGAATGTTGCTTGCCCGTGGCTTCAGAAACCTGGAGTGATGAAATGGTGGTTACGTTGGCAAGTGTGCTGATTGATGTTTCCATGACTCGACTATTAGAGGGTTACAGAACTTGCTATTGCTTCCACCTGCGCACCGTGCATGAGGGCGCTGTTGTCATTGATGATTTCCGAGTATGCTCCGGCATCGGAATAGGCGGCATCAAGAAGATACTCCGCAAAGGTCATTTCGCCCTGTGAGCCACTGGCGCTGAACGCTGCAAACCATTTGTTTGCGATTTCTGTTAATGATTTCATTGTTACGTTGTTTTAGTTTGGCAATTAGACAGAAAAACGGCTGTCATATCCCGTCGCCAAACTAAAACAACGATTTATCTCCGTAGAGCAAAAGTTGTAGGATAGACAGCCGTAGCCGTTATGTAGGGGCATAAAAAATGCCCGATAATATGTCGAGCCTTAACCGGGGCTCTGCGGCGATGACTAACATCGTTGTTTTAATTTGGCATTACAAAATTACGGCTTTTTTATCATATACACAAATTTATCCCCGAAAAAAATAATCATTTTTGAGATGGCATTTTAGCGTAATCTTCTGATATGTTCGTGAAGAAGATTCATATAGAATAATTGTTTGAGTCAATCTATTTCAAATAAACAGAGGTCAATCCAAATTTGGATTAATCTCGGAATAGGCGGCATCGAGAAGATACTCCGCAAAGGTCATTTCACTCTGTGAGCCACTGGCCCTGAACGCTGCAAACCATTTGTTTGCGATTTCTGTTAATGATTTCATTTCTTTGATTTTTGAACAATCCTATTAGCTGATAGGTCAGAGAACGCAAAAACGGTGCGCTGCTACCCGTTGTTCAAAGCATCAAAGATTAGCTCGACTACACTATTACCATGTAGTCACGGGGCAACACACCGCTATGGTGTTAAAGCCTTTGTTTTGCAATGTCGTTGGCGGTTCTCCAACCTACCATCTTTGAATTTTTGAACATTACAAAATTACGGCTTTTTTATCATATACACAAATTTATCCCCGAAAAAATAATCATTTTTGAGAGAAATTTTCCATAGCAACAACCTTAGCATCAGGACAAAAAGCAACATTATTTTGAAATGAGCTTCATGGCATCGGGGTATTTCTGCATAATCTTCTGTAAGCCGAGGATGACTTTGTTCTGGGTGCGGATGGTCTCGTCACGTTCAGCCAGTGTCTTCTCAAGGCGTTCTATGCACCGCTCCTGCTCGTCGTTCATCCTGATCATGTTGCCGAGGCTGCTGTTGAGTATGCCAATCACCTCAAGCGCATCAGTCGGAGCCATGCCGGTCACCATCAATTCCGCTGCCTCATAAGCCTTAAGCTCATTTATATCGTCTATTTCCTTCTCTTCCGACCGTGCAAGTAACTCCTTAGCTTTGGCGATAGTTTGTTCTGCAGTGGCAGATAGGGCATGGAGTCTTACGTTCTGGCGCTCAAGCTTCTCCCATCTGAGCACAAGCCTTGCCCTTGCTTCATCGTTGAACTTAGTGGAAATATACAGACACTCCGTCTTGGTGAGGGAGTAACACGGTACTTGCTTAACTCCACCAGTCGGGAGTTTCTGATCATATTGCGACAGCGCAAATTTGCGCCCTCGTACTTTTTCCCAAGAAGGTTCCATCGCACGGATGGCGCGCATTACATCTTTGTGGTTTTTACCGGTCACTTCAGCAATCTGGAGTGAGGTCATTGTAACTTCATCTGCCGGCACAAGTTCATTAGCCGACTGGCTTTCATTCTTCTTTTTCATTTTAAATTGAATTATTAAGTTTTTGATAATCCGACAGGTGGAAGTCAGCCCTCCACCATGTCGGGTATATGCTTCTCCAGGTACTTGATGAGCTCTTCAATCTCCGATTCGGGCACGGTTTCTTCCTCATCGGTTTCAGGGTCGGCCCATGTCACCTCCACATCGTTCATGGAAACGGAAGCGTGGCGTATGATTGTCTCGTAGGGGGTCCAATATCCATCGCCATCCAGTATCTGATTGGCGGCTAAGTCATAGCTGCCGTCAACGAGATAGCCGTCTTCCTCAAACCAGATGTTGTTTTTGCAGTAGTCATATCCCTCACGGTCATAATCCCCGATTTCAGCACCGTCAGTGCATTGCTGGAGTATCTGCTCGAAATATTCTTTGAGTGGTTTCCTTGCCATAGCTGTACTAGTGTTAAGTCTTATTTGCATAAGCCCGGTCATTAAAGACCGAGCAGTTTCTTGATGTTTCTTGCCATCGCCCAACCTTCGGGACGGTAGCTGCGCTCCTCGTTGAATCTGAGGATGGTTGCGGGATGGGTCTTACGGAACACCCTTTCCAGTCCGCTCTCCCACTTGTCGGCGTAAGCAAGGAGTGTGCGGTAATCACTGAAGCTGATTGTGCGGTATTCGGTGCCGACCATGAGAATGGTCTTGCCGTGCACGAGGTCAGCGTCTATAAACTTGACGAGGGTCTTAACTGTTTTCATAATGTCTTGATTTTAGGAGTGTTATTTCTTATTTGCATTACAAAAATAACACATTTTTATCACCCGTGCAAACTTTTATGGGAGAAAATAATCATTTTTACTATTTTTCTTTTCGGACTGATGAAAGGGGGGCGTTATTACCGACACCCTATGTCCACGCTGCAACAATTGCGCCGGCGCCGCTTTTTCTCGCGCGCGCACGCGTTATAATAGTATATATATATAATAATATT
>ERZ780149.274-NODE-274-length-67880-cov-13.467541_pt1 | contig 67880 bp, 39 predicted proteins | sample MGYA00511367_ERZ780149 | MGnify/ENA primary metagenome ERZ780149 (study PRJEB29588, sample SAMEA2153852) | human gut metagenome | biome: human gut; feature: human-associated habitat; material: faeces | place: Denmark | collected 2008/2010 ... | reverse complement strand
AAGCTAAAATCAGCTTATATATTCGCAATCTTAAGTGATTATAGCTTAGATAATAATCAGGCAACACAAAGCTAAAATCAGCTTATATATTCGCAATCTTAAGTGATTATAGCTTAGATAATAATCAGGCAACACAAAGCTAAAAATAGCTATATAACGTGCAACTGGTACATCCTAAAAGAAGACATGAATTTGATAATACTTTAATTAGTAACAATAAGAAAAGGCTCGTGAAGTGGTTTAATAACCGCTTTACGAGCCTTTTTTTTATTCGTAAATTTGTCATGAACAAAATAATAACTCCCAACGGCAGGGAGATTACCATTGGGAGCACTATGTTTAGTGAGTCTGCGGTGAAAACACTAAACTATTTAATCGCTATTAAACTCATTATTAAGCACAGCAATCTTTTGACTATAAGAAGCAAAGGTAGCCTCATTCGTCTTTCCGAAGCTGTCGGGGTAAAACAACTCAACACTAACCGAAGCATCAACCGTAAACTAAGGGTGTCCAAGACCAACTACTACCGGTTTACGATATGGAGAAGCATTAGTGCCGTCAGCGGAAGCGTTAACATTGTTATCATCATTTGGAAGATTGTCGCCCTCTCCACCTTTATAATCAGTAACAACATCACGCCGAGTTTGTTAGGTTCTCACCGCATTACAATTATACGTTTTATTATTGAATCTGCAAAGTATTTTTCAATAAAAATGCTGGAGATTTTCACCTCCAGCATCATTAGTATGTTAATCATTTCTTCCAGCAAACATATTACCAAAAGATTTAGCAATATTAATACCTATTTGAGATTTACCAACTTTATAATAGCTATTATTCTTATCAATAGTCATAATTCTATCAAAGTTTCTAAATCCAGCAGTATTCCGTTTAAGAAGCACATCAAATTTATTTTCTCCTGCATATCTACCACTTTGATATTCTACTTCAAAGTCAGGGTCAAATAAATATTGAGGAATCATAACAGCAGCTTTCATTAAATCGGTAACACTTTGCATAGCAGCAATAGGATTACGAAGATTAGTTCTATATTCACTAATTATACCAGCAGGACTATACGTAGTAGTTTCAGAATAAATTCTATCTGCAAGATACAAAAGAGACGCTTTAAATCTATCGTCATTAATATCGTCATCATCACTAAGACCATATAAAGCAAATACAACAAGACAAGCACTCAAAACACCAGCTACTTCAGCAATATTACGTCTTATATTTGCACGTTCCCAATTAGAAAGATTATTCCAATTAAATTGAATATTAACAAAACTATTAATAGCAGACTCTATTGCAACTTGAACAGAAGCAAGAGCCATATTAGTACCATTTTCTTGTTTATTATTTCTACGAGTTTTAAAATTAGTAAATTCAGTACCAAGAAAATCAATAAGAGTTTGATAAGTACCACGTTCTTTAGAACCTCTAAACTCAGAATAATAACCTTTTCTTCTCCAACGTTTCCAAATACCGGTAGGAAGATGTTTATGATATTGCATAACAAGACTTCCCCACCATTTAGATTCAATAAGAGCAGCACCATCTTTATCATAAACACCATGAATCTTTTTATTCACAGCTTTAACTTTCTCACGGAACTCAGCAATAAGAGTTTCAAGTTTAGCTTGTGGGTCTTTAACTTTTCCTTTTATCTTTTCATACGCTTCATTTTTAATAATAGCTTCTCCATTATTAAAAGTATAAAGATTTTCAACAGTAGGATTAGCATTAAACTCTTCTTTAGCAGTTTTCATAAGTTCTTCTCTCTTCTTATGATATTCATTAGCAATCTTTTTATAAAGAGAATTTATATTTGGGTCTGTATGGTCACGAAGACTATAAAGGAAATTACGATTTAAATCTTTACGTCCCATACTAAGTTCAAGACGAACTTCAATATTATATTCTCCAATACTCTTTCTATAAAGTTCATAATTAGTAAGTAGTTCACTATGTTTAGCAAGAACATCTCTCATCGCTCTATCTTCAACATCCCAAGTATAATCTTTGAAATCTCCAATACGAACATTACCGCGACTATCAGTATAAAGTCTATTGCTTGCCAACATTGCTAATAACACAGAGTTCTGCATGAAGTGTTCACCACTCGATTGAAATGTGTACATAAAGTTACGAACTTTACGCATACGAGCATCAAGATTATCAGAAGTAGCACCAAATTGAAGTACTTGGTCAAAATCAATAACTTTAAATTGTTTACAAAGAGCAACTATAAGATTAGGAGATTTATCAGTAAATGCAGAAGCAATAAACGAATGAGCTTTAGTAAGATATTTTCGTTCAGCATTAGCAAATTCTTTAAATCCGAAATATTCATTAGCAAACTCTTCCATACCTATATTAACTTTACCGGTAGCAACATTAGCAATACCACCATAAAAATTAAATATCATAAACTTAGCAGAAGTAAGATTTTGCATAAAATTAGCAACAGTACGAAGAGCACCTGCATCATGATATTGACTATAAAGAAGTCTACGAGCAAGATTATGAACTAAAGCACGAGTATTATTTTGTTGTACTCTACGATATTGAGCATCGTCTCGAGTAGAAGTATCATAATCTCTAACAAGTTTTTTATTCCACATACCTTTAATCATATACGCATTATTAACAGCAAGGTCTTCAAGTAACAAATAAAGATATGGTTTAGCAGCTTGACGAGAATTAAATATAGTAGCATTATAAACAAAGTCTTCCATAACTTTACGGAAATCTTTATTTACTATCTTATTATCAATCTTACGATTACTTTCAGCAATTTTACGATTTTCTTCACGAACTTCTTCAAGAGCTTTTCTATAATCATCATCGTTTTCGTAATCAATGCGATTAGGAAGTTTCTTATATTCTTTAGAACCTTTATCTTTAAGAAGTTGAAGCATATTCATTTCAGCATCTCTATCATGAGAATAATCAACAGTCTCATGGAAACTATCAGAATCAGCATTACTATGCCAACTTGCACCAAATAAAGCAGCAATTTGTCCCAAAGCCCATCTTCCATTAACTTGAGTTTCACGTTCACGAGGAAGATAACCTTGACCAATAAAACGTTTGCCTTGATAAGTAGTGGCATATTTATTCATAGTTCTTTGAATAAGGTCATACATAGCTTGTTCTTTCTTATTACGTTTAATAGCAGAATCATATCTACTATCACCACGTTTATAATTAGAACCAAACTCTTTATAATTAGGATTGATATATTCATCTTTAACAGAACGTTCCATATTATCAAAACTTGGAACATATTCAATAGATTTAGCAAGTTCGCTATTAGGTTTAGCTTGCATACGAGTCCAAATTTTAAGAGGCTCATATCTATGAGTAAATGGATTATAAACATGATTAGCTTCAAACCATTCGTCATAACGACCTTCAGCATTTGCTTTATTTAAAGCTTCATAATAATATTCGGTAGGAACAAATTCAATATTATCTTGAATAAAATAGAAAGCATCAGTACGTTCTTTGTCAATAACATTATCAAATGGAACTTTATATCCATATAAGAATAAGTTAGGACGTACTTTACCGTCAGTACCAAGATGAGTAACTATTCTAAGGAATTGTTTACCTTGTTTAGTATTCTTAAGATTAAGATTATAATAATTCATTGCAGTATTATAAGCATCTTCGTTAACTTCCCAAGTATAATGAACACCTACTTTATCACTATTATCTACACCTCTATCATAAAGATGTTCATATAATCTTGCAAGTTCTTCACGTTCAGCATCAGTAATATATTCATTATTGAATAAAGTAACCATATCAATTTTACCTGTATCATGATTTGTAGCTTTACTAATAATTTGATTTATACGACCAATAGTATAAGCCTTATCAGGGTCTTGTTTATATTTAATAGCTTTCTTTTTTCTAAAACGAAGAGGAACATTTTTAGGAACATCTTTAATAAGAATCATTTCACCATCGCCATTAGTATATTTGATAGACAGTTCACTTTCCTCTTCTTCTTTCAGCAAAGCAATTTGCTCATCAGTAAGAGCCATAGGATTAATAGTTCCACTATCATCAATAGCACCTTCCACATTTTTAAGTCTGAGTCTTGTCTTAGAAGATATAGCAGTAGTTCTATCAATAAGAGTTTTAAAGGCAGCAGCTATTTTATCAGATGCTTCTTTAGTAAATCCTAATCTACCATTATTTTTAATCCATTCATACGCTTCACGATATTCAGCATTTTCAAGTTTGGTATCAAGACTTTTTTCACTATGTTTATTATCGTAAGATTTAATGAAACTATTATAACGTTGATAAGTTTCTTGGAAACCATCATATTCTTGGTTATTAAAATATTTTTCATTAATCTCACGACGTTTAGTAAGAAAATTATTAATAGCTTCAGCTTCTTTCTTTAAATGAATAGGCTTTTCTGCACCAGCTGCATTAGTAATAGCTTTAAGAGCACTCATACGTGCTTTTATATTTTCTATTCTATTAGCAGTTTCTTCATCAGTAGAACTAATAGCATTATTAGTTTCGTAAAGTTGAGCAGATAACATTCTATATTCAATATAAGAACGTCCTCCTTGTTCAAGAGCAATTTGTCTATTCTCTAAATCTTCTTTATAATAATCAGCAATAATAGGCTGTTCAGTATGTTCATACATAAACTTATCACGAGCATATTGTTTACGAAGATAATCTCCAAATGCTTCAATACTATCAAATCTATGATTCTTAGCCTCATGATATTCATTAAGAACCTTATTACGTTCCTCGATATATTTTTCATTATAATCTTGATGAAGTCTAAATGAATCAAAATCAATAACTTTATTCATATCGAGAGAATCAAGCATAGAATCTATTTTATCAAGTTCTTCTTGCCATTCTTTAATATTCTTCTTAGTTTCAAACATTTCAGCACGGCTAAACATAGCATAAACTTGTTTAAGAATAACTTGAACTTCAGTATTATTAATTTCAGTAGGGTCTGAAATAAGTTTAACGGCAGTATCAATATCTCCAAATTGGTCACGAATATTCATAAGACCTTCCATAATCATGGGATTAGTAGAATAACGTTTAAAATAAATATTAATAAGATTATTCATAGCCATACGAACTTTAGTATTAGCTCTAAGACTATTTATACTTCTTCTAATACTTTCAATAGCATCTTTAGTTTCTTTATCTTCAGCAGCAATATCAAGACTAAATATCATATCAACACGATTGCCAAAAGTAACAGCATCAAGAATAATTTTAGCAACTTCTGGGAAATATTCAGGATTTTTCGCAAGAGCATTATAAAGTTCCTCCCCACCCATATCATAATTTTCTCCAAGAAGTTCAAAACTATTAATTTTATTAATAAGAGCATTTGCAGCAGATTGATAATATCTTGCAGCAGCAGTATAAATATTTCCTCTATTTTCAACAAGACTATTACGAAAGTTTTTATTAACTCCTCTACGTTCTATATTACGAATAAAAGTAGTGGCAATATCACTATCATTTTTACGAGCATCAAAAGTAATCTGTTTAATAATAGCAGCAGACACATTATCAATGTCTATCCCTCTACGGGCGGAGTTGCCGATAGCATCAGCTCTATTTATTATATCTTCTGTATTATCATCAACCATTATAGTCTCTGCATTTCTAATAGTTTCTTTTTGTTCTTCATCAGTCTTTTGAACAGGAGAAATTCTATATATATTAGAACTTAATGGAGATGTAACAGTATCTTTAAATTGTTTAATAATATAATTATATTCATCTTTACCTTTATCAGTTTCTATTTTAGTCTTACCATCAATAACTGATTTAAGTTGTCCACGAATTTCACTCTTTTTAGGAAGATGAGCAATAGTAAATTCCATAGAATTATTATTTTCATCAAATATACGTTGAATAGTAGATTTACCTTCTGGTATATATTGAGAAATAAGATTATTGTTATTAAGTATATACATAGCATTATAATTACCAGCAAGAACTCGTGGAATCATTCTATTAGCAATAGGATTAGTAAGCATTCGAGCACCACCTTTAAGAAATTCATCAGAACTATTAGTCATAGCTTGAAGAGCCATAGGATTTTCCATAACTTCTTCTATCTTGCCCGTAGAGGGACGATATGTACCAATCTTTTGCTTTGTGGCTATAACTGTACGATTAGCATCAGCTACAACAGTTTTACTACCAGCAGTTCTACGAGCTTCAGTAGCAACTTCAATTTCATTACATTTATCTATATAATAATCTTGAGTATTAAAACGATTAAATCGTTCATTATAAGAAATATCATAAGTTTCATATTTTTCAAGAAGATTAAGAGGAATAAGATAATAATCTTTATAATCTGTTTTCTCATTGTTTGGGTTAATAGGATTACCACCTACAACAAGATAGAGAATATTATCACGACCACCATTTTTAATAGGAAAGTCTACTTTTATATATCCATTAACTTTATTTTTAACTCTTAACTTATCAATAAGAGCTTGAGTCATTGGATTTTGAGAAGTATTATCAAGAACAACAAGACCATCTGTACGAGTAGCAGATATAAAAGCTTGAGCAGGACTTGGAACCATTCTATCATTACCTTCATTATCAGTTCTGAAACGAAGATTACCAAGACGAACTGTTTTAACTATTTCAGGATGACTACGAACAAATAAATCAATATAACTTTCATCCATTTGTTCACCAGGCAAATCTCTTAATTTGCGAACAACACCATTATTTTCAGCATGGTCAAGGTCAATATTATTAATAATATCCATACCACCTTGATTAATATCTGTATAAAGAGTATCATTAGGAACAATTTTAGTAATATAACCACTACGAAAATTAAATCCTTCAGCTATAAAAGCATATTTAATCAAATCAACACAAGCGAGTTTAATCAAAGGATTATGATTACTAAAACTATTACGGAAGAACTGGAATAAATCTTCAATACTATCTACTTGGTCATCATAAGAAAGATATTGACGACTTAGACCTTTGTTCTTAACATCAGTATTATTAAGAAGACTAATCTTAATATAATTAAATATACCTTGATTATCAGGAAAATTTCTTTGCATAAAGAGAACTTTCTGAGCAGGGGTAAGTTTAACATATTCGGCAAGTTCAGGAGTAGTAGGCTTATTAATATCAGCAACAGTAAAATTACCTTCATCAACAACACCATATCCAACAATACGGGAGCGCTCATCATTCCAGTAAGTATTAGCTGTTTTTAGCTCTGTTTCAGCTTTTTTTGTTTTGTCGATAAATGGTATTATCCTACCCCGTTCGTCCACCATAAGAGGCATTAATAGCTTGCCAATGCTATTATATAAGTATGTCATTCCATATCGCCGCCACTCTTTATACTCCTGCTCATTAAATTTATGACCAATAACACGTTGAGCATGATTTTCAGCTTCAATGAAATCATCATTCTCAGTAACAAATACTTGAGCACCAACTTGAATACTCGGAAGAGTAGAATAAGCATAAGCAGCAGCAATAGGTTTATTAACTGAAGCATTAACATCTATATTGCCATTTTTATCTAATGGGAATATAGCATCAGCCCAATTTTTATTTCCTACTTTAAATACAGGATTAGTACGATATTCATTAATAGAATTACGAATACGACGTGTTTCACGATTACTAGGTTTAGCTCCTATTTTATCAACAGCACTAAATTGAATAATATTATTAATATGCTGAGCAGTAGTTTGCATTTGCCTAAACATAATAAGCATACTAAAATCAACAGCAGCTTCATTATAAGCAGTAGCATCAGACTTGTCTATTCTATTACGTCTATTCTTAGCAGCAGTTTTAATACGTTGGAAAATATAATCTTTACGAAGAGGAAATTTAATATTCATAATATCTTTATTTTCCATAGTACTAATATCTATACCAAATATATTATTAAATGCAGTAACAAAATTAACATCTTCTTTAAGAGCTTTTATACTTCGTCCAAGAGAAGTATGTTTATCAATAGGAACAGAACCTTTGTTCTTTTTATTACTTTGATAACCAAGACCTAAGTCAGAAGCTATATCAGCAACAGTCATATCAACAGGATTAGAACTATCTCCAAAGAATACAGAGTTAGTAAGATTATAATTAGCAACAAGACGACTAATAATAGGTTGACGCATAAATCCAACACTAAATTCATGGTCAAGACCTATACAAGTAATAAGTTTGTATATATCAAAAGTATAAGCATTAACATTAGGAATACTACCACGTTTTACAGCATCAAGGTGATGTGCAGTAGTTTCAGCAGTATAAGTAGTAACATAATTGCCTGTAATATTCTTATTATTATTAGACCAACCAAACTTATTAAACTTAACAATAATTTGTTTAGAACTTTGTTCTCCTATTGTAGGAGTTTCTCCAAGTTCATCAATTAAAATACGACGAGTAGAAATATTCTTAGTATTATTATTTATAGGAGTAAATTCTATTTGATACGCAGTACCTTTTTCAATTTCAGGTTTAACTTTTCTATTAAAATGTTCAATAGACCAACCTTCTTTTTTACTCCAATCTTCAGCAGAAGTATTTTTTGGAAGTTTATTAAGAGGTTTAGTAACTCTAACTAATACAGTCCTTCCAGTTCCATCATGAAATTTAATAATATCTCCAATTTTAGCTTGAGACCAATAATTAATATTATTATCTTTTGAATAACAAGTAGTAGCTGTACGTTCTCCGTTTATAATAGCATCTAAAGTATTAGTAGAAATAATATCGGAACGTTTTTCATCTTTATACCAATCATTCATTTGACCAGTAAAATCTGATTTTATAGCAACATTTGATTTATTTATTATTTTATCATTATCGCTATAATCTTTCATATCTTCTTTATAAGCAGCTTTAATATCAGCCTCATCATAAGTAATAGCACTATCTTTAGCAGATACTCCATCGAGATTAAGTACAGCATATACAGCTGCCTCATCAGACAAATATCCATGAGCACGATTACTTTTAGATGCCATAATATCCCAATTCACAGAACGAGCTTTAAGACCTGCTCCTCCCATAGCATCATCGAAATAATCAAGCTGGGTAAGAGGATTATAAGGACTAATAAGTTTGGAAGTAGTACCTGATATTTTATTAACTACATCATTAGCACTATGGTCTTCGCCAGCAATATCTTCAAATTGAGAACGCCCGTATTGTTCTTCACGAGAAGAAGCATCGTTCATAATCTTTATCATTCTATCAAGAATGTAATTATTACGAGCACGACGACCAAGACGTTCAACAAAAGGAAGAGCTTTAAACTCTTCAAAAGACATAATACCTACTTTACCAGCTTCAGTTTCAACATTATTAATCCAAGCATTAATATTATCTTCAATAGCTTGTTTTATAGCATCAGTTTTTTCTGCAAAATAATCTTCTTTATTAAAAGTATAAAGACCACGTTGAGCATTAATAATATTAAGAAAAGTAGTTTGTTGGTCAAGATAATCTTGTACAGCTTGTACTTCCTCTACGGGCAAGCTATGTTTGCTAAGATATTCAGTAAGTCTTTCATTAATAGTAGGATAAGCATCAGTCAAATCAACTATAGTTCCACTTTCTTTAGCTCGTTTCTTAGCAGTAGCGTTTATATCTTTAATAATACCACGTGCCCAACCGGGAAGACGCTTTTTATAAATTTCATTACGAGTAGCATCTTCTTTCTTATAAAGATTATCAAATTCAGTACGTTTATCATTAGCTTCTCGTTGTTCACCACGAAGACGTGCTTTAATTTCTTTAACAACGCTATCAATTTCTTCTCCTAAATCATTACGTTTAAGTTTATTATCAAGACGTTGATTAACATAATTAACGTAAAGCATACGGTCATCGGTAGTATCTTCTTCATAAGGAATTTTATGAACAGTATATTTACCGTCCTTACCTTTCTTACGATAAAGTTCCCAAGCAATACCATAAATGCTATCGACGTCAAAGTCAGAACCGGTTTGAGTTACCCAAGCATCTGGAACTACAATAGTAGAACCGAGTGCTTCATTAGTAAATCCTACTACTTTAAGAACACTAATAGACTGTTTACCTTCAGTAGGAATACGATAACCAAGATGTATGTCAAGACCAGCTTCTTCTATTTGTTTAAGAATAGCTTCATTTTCCTCAACTGTTTTACCTTTAGGAATAAGATTACTCCAACGAGGAAGATAAATCTCCATAACACCTGTTTCAGGATTAAAATTAAGTTTCTTGCTGTAACCAATACCAGTAATCTGAGCAGCATGCCAACCGGGAAGAGTTTGACGAGTAATAGCTCTATTAAACAAAGCTTGACCAACACTTTCAAGTTTCTGTTGAACATTGTTCATAGCATTAGGCATGACAGGTTTACCAAACTCATCAGGAATAAGATATTCCATAAAGTTACTATCCATGCCTAATCTAACAGCTTCTTGACGAGCACGAGCGTAATAATCAGTAAGATTAAGAGTTTCTCTATTACTTTTTATAGTTTCTGCATTAAGAGGATTACCATCGGCATCGGTAGTAGCATATTTGTTATTAACTATCTTACCACTCTTATCAAATTCCCATCCCATAGCTTCAAGAAAACTAAGGAAGTCTTCACGAATATTAGCAGTATATGCTTCTTGATATTCATCAGCCCAATCTTGTACTTGTTTAGGAGCAGTAGTAACATTATCGACAATCTTTTTACTAATCTGAGAACCAAGTTTATTTTCCTCATTAAGCATGTGTTGAGGAACGTCTTGTTGCTTATACAGATACTTATACTTATAAACCTGTATATAAGAATCAGAAAATTTAGACTCAAAATCTTTATCAAATTCTCCAGTTTGTTCATCCCAAATAGTAAAGATATTTTTCTTAGCAGCTTTATCAGTTTCAGCAGTATTAAGCTGACCAATATCATTAGCACGCATCCAATCATAAACTTTCTTTAATTGACTATCAGCAGGTAAAAGTTTAGGAATAAGGACAAATTCAGCATTTTTAATTTGACGAGGAATAAACTGATTAGTTTCAGCATCAAAAATTTTATCAAAATAGAAGTTCTTTTGAACTTGAATACGAGCATTAATAGCATCAAGGTCAAGTTCTTCAGCAGAAACATTAGGGTCAAGAATTTGGGCAATTAAATCTTGATATTCATCAAGAGTACCTTCAGCTTCTTTACGACGAATAAATTCCCCAAAAGTAATAAATGATTGAGCATCATTAGCAGTAGTATTTTCCCAATAACCTTGAGCAATTTTAACAGAACGATTATGAGCACGTTCTCTATTCATACCTTGCTTAATAAATTCTTTTTCAAGAAATTTCTGAAGTTTATCAGCTTCATCGGCAGGTTTAATAGTATTATATATAGTAACAGCTCTCCATCCTGTACGAGCAATCATAGTTCCTTTTGGATTGACTACTTTACCATTATAAGTAGGAACTTCATAAGCAGAAGCTACACCGTTCTTAGTTTGTTTAATATTAATAACAGCAGGAGAACCATTCCAAATAATATCAGTAATTTCATTCATGCTATCAGTAGCACTACAATTCCCATAAGATTCACCTCCAGCCTGAGTTTCTTTTGTACGTTTGAGAAAGTCACGAGCATTATTATAATACTTAAAATCTCCTTCAAACATATCATCATAGTTCATATTCATAACAGCACTATTAAGTAAAAAACTATTAATAGACTGTTCGGTATAAGGAACTTTCTGTTCTTTAAGAGCTTCGATATAATCAGCTATTTCAGTACGAGAATCTTCAAGGAAAGCAGTAGTCCATTTACTAACCATCCCTTTAATATAAATTCTTTGTGCAGCAGAAAGATTAAGTCTAATTTTATTTCCATCTACTACAAGAAAACTATTATCTCTATTAAGATAATCTTCATTAAGCTGAAGTTTACCACCAGCAGTTTCAGTAAATAAAGCCGGCATACCTTCATGACCTCCCCCGTAGAGAGATAGTGCATTTTCTATCTCTTTGCCAAAGCTATAACTTGTAGTATCAAATAGACGATTAAACTTAAACATATTACCAACAAGTCTACCGTTTTTAACAATAGCTTCGGTAAAATCAGTACCGCCTTTCTTTCTTATTTTAGAAGCAGCTTTTTCATCAAAATAAGCACGACCTACAAGTCCATTTACAGAAGTCTTAGTAACAAAATGACCGTTTTCATTAGTAAACAGATTATTAATAGCTTGAACAAACATATTCATTTCATCTAAGAAATGATTAAAGAAAGCAAGTTCAGCTTGTGCTCTATTATATTTAGGAGCACGAATCATAAATATTTTAGGAGCATCAGAACCAATACGCATAGGATAAACAGCACTATCAAGATTACCAATCTTTTTAATATTACCATTTTCAGTATGTTGAACTGTACTATTACTAAAAGCAATATATTGTGTAATAAAGAAATCAATCTTAGACATCTTATCATACACAGTTCCAACTCCAGAAGAAAAGTTTTTTACTCCATCAAACAAAGCATAACTAAGAATATTCTTAGCATAACTATATCCATCTTTAGGGTCGCCATTAATAACAAAACCAGTAGGAGTCTTAGTAAACATACCCGGAGCAACAACTACTCCATTCTCGTCTTTAAGACCAAAGAAAATAGGATTATTAGAATATTGATTTTCTGTACCTTCTTTTGTACCTTGAATAAGATATTCCCCAAATGCTTTAAGACCAGTAGCAGAATCTTTCGGACTTTCAGCAAGAATCATATCAAAGAAACGAGTAACATAACAATTTTTAATAATATCAGAAGCAGTATTTCCTTCGGCGTTAGCGGTATTCATACGAGCACGTGACTCATTATATTTACTAATAATATTAGCAAATCTAATAATAGATTGATTTACAACAGGAGTAAGTTCATAAAGAGAAACATCAAATTCTTCTTTTTTAGGATATTGAGGATAATCTTCAGATGCAAGACCTTGTTCTTCAGCTATTAAATAATCAGTATTCCATTTAGCAAGATCATCAGTATATTCTCTATTTATTCTATCATAAGTATTATTAATGTTTCTTTTAATATTACCTACACCATTAATAATAGAAATCATATCTCGAATAATACTATTTATAACTTCTGTTTTATTAGGAAGTCTAAATATATTATCCAAATTAGTAACATCAAAATTAGGAAAATATTTAGAAATAATAGTTTGAAGTTCAGATTTAATAGAATCTATATCAGATTCTTTAACTCTTGAAAGTTTAGTAAGAGCAGAAACATCGTTAACATCGTAATTATTGTTATATGTGCTACGAAGTTTATTCATCATATCAAAAGCAAGTTTGACATTACCAAAGGCATTAGGATTGCTATAATCAAATATAATACCTTCAGTAGCTGTAACATCGTTAATAGTACACATTACTTTATTGACAAGAGGCTTAGCAAAATTAGCATAAACAAAATTAGCAAGATTTCTATCTTGTTTTAGCTTATTAATAAAAGAACCAAGACCATAGAGAGCTTTAACCGTTTTAGACTTTTCTTCCAATGAACGAATCATAGATTCAACATCAGAAAAATCTCCATGGGCAGCAATTTGAACAGTTAAATATTGAGAATCATAATAAGTATTAACTCCAAGTTCATTATTAGTATCAAATGCTTGTACATCATCTTTAGGATTAAAAGGACTATTAAGTTTTTCAATACGAGATAGCATAAACTTCATTTTTGTAGAAATAGCTTGGTTAAAGTTCTTATAAAGATTATCTTCCCAAGTTTTAGAAGTTTCGTCTACACTTTGATTATTGAATTGATTATCCTGTTCATCATTATTAGAATCTTCTTCTTCAATATATTCACTTATATCTCCAAGTTTAGAATACTCTTTAATAAGATTAGTCATCTTTTTAGTATTATATACTTCAAAGAAAAATTCTTCAGGATTACCAACAACCTGCATATACAGATTGACAAAATTACGATTTCTTATATTAAGAGCACCATCAACATTAGAAGAATAAAGGTCTATAAGATTAGCAGCCATAATTCTTCTATCTCTTTTATATTGAGCAAATGCTTTACGTTTACGTTGATTTTCAGTAGCTCTTTGAAGAAAATCTTTCTTTAACGCATCATATTGTTTCTTTTCTTCAACACTAAGACTACGACTTTTATAATCGTTAAGTCTATTTTGCATTTCATCAAGAATAGGATTTTCTACTTTAAGTTCAGCATCAAGAAAATCTATTCTATCTTTAATATCTTTATATTTACGAGCATATTCTTTAGCTTCATTAGAATATTTATCAGTAGCTAAAATATTTTCAGCAAAATCATCAGCTCGTTTAATGAATTGAGAACGAATAGTAGCATGAACTTCTTGTAGAATTTGTTCATTAGTTTTGCGAATAGCTTTAGGCTTATTAAGATTAGCTTGATATTTTTCAATAATCATATCAGCAACATAATCTTTCGCAACCTTTTTAGCAGTAGAACTATTAAAACCCATAAGCCTACCCATTGCTTTATTAGTCTTAGTATTATTCACAGAATGATAAGTCCTAAGATAATAAGCATTGAGTAGGCTACCGAGTTTATTCTGATTGATATTCACATAATCAGCTTCTGTAATATTATTAATATCAACAGTAACGCCCTTGAGAATATCAGTTTCAGTAAGATTTTCAGAAAGATATTTTTTAAAAGCATCATTTTGAAGTTGGGCAGCAAGAACATATGCTTTATTAACATCCCAACCAGTTACTCTACCAATGGTAGTACGAAGTTTGTTATTTTTATCAAAAGATAAATTTAAATCATTTACGGTACATTTCATAACTTTATTCGTATTATAAGATTCATCACTATAATGAATAATAGTTTGAACTTGTTATTTTAAAAAATTATTATAGATTGTGAAGCTATTTTCAGCTCCACAATCCATTTAGTATGCTGGACTAATTAATCCTATTGACAAGTATAATTAATTTCACTACTATCTAAAATCAGCTTAATATTAGCTTGATATTGTGTCGGGAATTGACTAATAAAGTCATTCATACTATTGACAACCTTAACTCCATAAGCATTATCAACAGCCCCATCAGCAATAGCAGGAGCATATATTTCAGTAGAACTATTAGCATTATCAGTAATTTCTTCTGTGACAGCATCTTTAGTAGTATCGCTAAAGTCAAAATCAAACTCATCCTCATCCTCTATTATATAACCGTCACTATCTAAACCTACATCTTCTGGAGAAGTAACGGTAGGAGTTTGTTGAATTGCATTATTAATATCAGAATCTTGAACTTTAGCTTCAGGAAGAGCATCAATGGTATCACCATAATCTTGTTCTTCAACAGGAATAATTACATTAGGATTATTATAATTATCGGAAAGAGTAGGAGCAGTATAATCTATGAGAGCATCTTGAATATTTTCATAAGTTTTACCACCATCTCTACTAATTTGAAGTTGCGAAGAATCATTAGGATTAGTTCTATATTTAATAGTATCATTAGGTTCTGGATAATCTACATTAAATTTAATAAGACTTTCGGTATGAACTTTACCTTTTAATTCAGGATAATTTTCTTCAATAAGTTGACGATAAATATTAACTTGTTGCTTATAACCATGAAGAGTTTCAGCACTAATATTTCCATCACCGTTTCCTATACGTTTAGTTTTAAAGTCATAAATATAAATATCTCCAGTATCAGTATAAACTATCATATCCATAGTACCAGCAATAGTCTTAACTTCTCCATTAACAGTTATCGTACCTCCAATAGGAAATTCTTGTGTAATAACTTTATATTTACCTTTACCAAATTTATTATCAAGATGAGCTTCAATTTTGCTCATATCAGCAATAAGGTCTTCACGCTGACTTTCACTAACATTAGGTATATGCATATCATCAGTTACAACACCGTTATTATCAAAATAACTACGAGCAGTGGCATCAGCAGTATTGCCTAAAGTAGAAGCAGGAATTCCCCATTTACCAACATCTTGTTTACCATGAATCTTTTGAGTAACGCTATAATCAATAGGTTCACCGTCAAGAAGATAAGTATGGTCTTCAGCGAAGTTAGGACTACGTTCAATACGTGCTTCAAAATCGGCACGAATAGTATCAATTTTAGTTTTAGTTCTATTAAGAACTTCTGTATTAACTCCAGAATCAGCAGGAGATTTAGGTTTACTTGTTCCCTCTACGGGGGAGGTTTTACGAGCAGTATTGGCTGCGTTTGCAGTACTGGCAATAGTGGTAGGACTAATATCTTTACTAAGTATTACATATTCTCGTGCTAATATACTATTATTTTTTATATTTCTATCTTTAATACCTAATAAATCTAATAGAATATCCATAATCTTTTGTAGTATGGACTTCTTACTTTGATTAATACCTTGGATATCAGCTCCATCAATATATTCAGTATTATTAAGCCATTCAGTAAGAGGAGCTTGTGTAAGACATTCAACAAGAAACTCTTCCATACGAGTTTGTTGGTCTTTAGGAGTTTGAGTTTTATCAAGAACATTAATAAATTGATTATAAAGATTGTCACTAATATTTCCATTAGCATGTTCTTCTTCTATTTTAGCACGAACAAAATCATAAACAGTTTGTAATTCATCAGTAATACGTTGACGTTCAGCATTAGTAAATTTACTACTATTAAAATGTCTATGAAGATTTTCATGAAGTATAAGACGAACAGCATTTTTAGGATTACCATTCATTGCAATAGCTCCTTTAGGAGTAATATGAATAGTCTTATCTTTATCATCATAATACATAAAAGCATTACCTTTTTCAGGAGAAATAGTAATTCGTTTTGTGGTTATTTGAAGTCCATTATTAGTATCAAGAAGAATATCAATTTTATCTTGACTAACACCAGCAGCTTCAAGAATATCAGAAGTATCAGCTGTTTTACGTTTAGGATTAGCTTCACTTGTATAAAGCATATCACTAACAGCATGACTTTCAGTTTGAGGAATTTCTTTATCTTGTCTAATACTGGTATCTACAGTAATACGATTTTCATTCATATAACGAGTAACAAAACTACCATCTTCATTTTGATAAACATTTACTTGAAAACCGTTATTTTGAGTAACAAAATCAGCATAATTACTATATACAATTTTTTCTCCATTAAGATTAAGAGTAAATTTACCACTATTAGCATCCCAACTAAATATAGATGGAACACCACCAGAAGTAGTTCTCTTAGTAAAACCTAAAGCACTACGATTAAGTTTAACACTTTTAAATATATCATCAAGAGCATAATTAATCCATGCTCTAACATTATCAGCAGTCATGTTTTGACTACCGTTAGTACTATTAATATCTACATAATTTTTATTATTAGTAGTTGCATCATAATCTTTACCAAAAATACGAATCGCATGACCAGGATTTCCATTAGCATCATAAGAAAAGAAAGCTATAATAGGTTTACTCTTTTTTGTGAATTTATCATAATGCATAATATTAATAGTTTGTCCACTATTAGTAATACGAACAGTAATATCACCTTCAGAAAAATTATTACCAAGTCTAAACAATCCTTGATAACCACAAAGTTCAGTAAGAAGAGTTCCTATTCTTTCAAAGTTTACTTCATGACGAGCAGGGTCAGTCGCATCAAAAGTATTAGAAAGTTGTGCTAAAATAAGACGCCTAAGTTCATCTTTAACTTTAGCAGCAATAGGAGTATCTTTTAATTCATTAGTTTTTTTGAAGTAAGCTACTTGAGTCATATTTTTATCTTTATAAACAATATAACCCATACTATAATCTCCTATATTAGGGTCAGCTTCTCCATAATCAGTACCATCTTCACCAAGAAGTCTACCATTTTTAACATAAACAAGAGGAGTATAATTAGGATTTGGTTGACCATTTATAGTTTTACTAAAATCCATATTTAAATCTCCAATATTAGTCATCGGTTTTCCTTCAGGAAGAATATTAGGAATAGTATTATAACTTACATTTAGTCGTTTAATAACAGGAGTTTCATTTCCATTCTTAATAGCTTGTTGCATTTTATAAGTTTGCTCATAATTAGCATTAACTTCAGTTTTCCAAGCATTATAACGTTCATTAAGAGTTTTGCTATCAGTAGCAAAATCGTTATGATTAAAATTAGTAGGGTCATTTACATCATCTTCTCTACCAAAAAATAAAATAGAAGCAATCTTACTACTTATATCTCTGGCTCGAGCAATGTCATTATCTTTAATTCCAATATCAAATTTATATACATTTGTAGATAATGCTTGAACAATATAAGGATTGTTCATAATACGTTTTGCCATATCTTCGGTCATGGCTAATCCAAGTTCCTTACTGGCTTGTTCAATAGTAAGTTCTCCACGTTTACGTCTATCTATAATATCTCGAGTAGTAAGATAATAATCAGCAATATCTTTCCATAGTTGTTTAGCATTCGCATCATTTCTATTTATAATAGCTTCAAAAAGAAAATCACAATCAAGATGTATTTCGTTAGTACTATTTGTAATAACATTTGCAAATCCAGATTGATGACGAATTGGATATATTTCATTTCCGTCTTTACTTAATTTAACAGCTCTAAGAATACCTATTTTAACAGATTTAGTTTTATTACCTTTTTTATATTCAACAACTACATTAAGATTGGACATAACTTCTTTATGTTCCTCAAAACCATTAGGGTGTGTTTCTTTAACATTGGTATATTGAGGTTCTACATAAATACGAGTAGCAGTACCATTATGAGCAACTTCAAGTGCTTCTTTATATTCTTGAGAATCTCTTTTTCCCTGTCTTTGTCTAAGTTCAATAGGACTAATATGAAGTTTATCAACAGAATCTTTAAGTTGAGATTTTTTTTCTCTAAGTTGATTTATAAATTCAACAGCGGAAAGCATAAGTTTATTTACAGTATTAAAACCTGTAAATACATACTTACTTCCATTATGAGTAGCAATATATTGACTAAGATTGTTATAAATATACATAGCAGTCTTAATATCAATATCTTCATTATTAAGAATATAATCAAATAAAGATTCTATATTTATAACAATTTTTCCATCTCTAACAGCATCATTTTTAACTAACCGAGAATATTCAGTAAGAAACTCATCAACAGTTTCATTAAGAGCATCATTAAGTTCTTTATTAGTCATGAACTCGGTTTCAGCATGTTTTTGAGCAGCTTTTTTACTAAATCCAACAGCAAGTTGTTGAGCAAGTTTACCAAAAGCACTTTTAGCATTCATTGCCCCAAACAGATTGACTGTATTTTTAAATGCAGTAGCAGCAAGTCTACGAGAAAGATTTACATCAAAACCTTGTCTAATAAGATGATTAGCTATTTCATTAAGAAAAGCATCTCTTTTAGAAATATCGCCTTTAGCTAAAGCCTCTGTTATTTCATTAAGACGAGCTTCATTTTTAAACCCAATTTGCATAACATATTGACGAGCCTTAATTTCTCCTTTAAGAGATGGAGTATCATAAGATTCATCAAGAGGGTCGGCAGAAGTATCTATATCCATAGGATTTTTAAGATGGTCATCTCCTCCTCCTAAATCAATATCGGATTTAGCAGAAGTCGAAGGAGCTTGAGTAGGGGATTGAGTAGGAGCTTGTTGAGATTGAGGTTGTACAGGCTTAGAAGCAGGAGTAGAACTTGTAGGTTTAGCCATTCCTGATTGCTGCACTCCGCCCGTAGAGGGAGGATTATTTGTATCTGTTGCTTCTTGCTCTGAAGCAGGAGGTGTACCAACACCTTCTTTTTCAGCTTCTTCATTAGCTTTAGTAGTATTTTCTCTCTTATTTCGTTCAGTATTTATAATATCATCCATAGTCATATTAGTAGTAAACTGTCCTTTACCACCAAGATTTATGTCTGTAAATTCATCAGAAAGATAACGAAGATAATGAAGAGCTTCATCTACTTTTTTATTACCGGTATTTTCAGTATAAATAGATTTAATAGCATCATCTAAATTCTTAGCAGAAGAAAGATAGTTTTTAACTCTATCAAGATATTCGTCCCTACGGGCAAGCTCCATAGCATCCATAGAACGACTAAATTCATTATATAAATCTTCATATTCTTCTTGATTAGTAGGAATTTGTGCAGCAGTATAATTACGTTTAGTTTCAGTATCAATTTGTTGTTTTATTAATTCATTAATAGTATCAGGAGGAATTATACGAGATTCTTCTGAATCAAAAGTATTATAATATGCTTTTAATACTTTATCAAAAGAATCAACGGTTTCATCTGAAAATTCTTTACTCATAAAAGAATTAAATTCTTTCATGACACTATCAATAGCTCCCTTTTTAGTATTAGCAATAGCCCAATCATTCCAAACTTTAACAGCTTTATCTATTTCTTTTACTTTAGCATTATAAGCAGATTCAGTAATTTTATTATTTGCTTTATCTAAAGCAAGTTGTCTTTTTTGTTTTATAAGTTTTTCCATATTGCTGGCATAAACATTATATTTTCTTGCATCAGTAAAAGCAGCATAATCTTCTTGCCCATTATTATTTTCTGCAAGACGTAAATTTATATTAGCAAGTATATCATCATATTCTTGCATTTTTAATTTATTACGAGTAATATTTCTTGCAGCAGCAATAGTAATAAAAGGATTAGTAGTATCTGCTAAATTATTAACATCTCTAAGGGCATTCTCATATATATCTGATACAGCATCCATTCGTTTAACAACTTCTTGACTAAGAGCTTTATCTCCTCCATCAAGTTGTAATCCGTTATTAGCAATATATTGGTCAAATTCAGTACCGCCAAGTACTTCTTTCATCAGACCAAAAGTTCCATTATCAATGGATGTCATAGTAACATTATCGGCAAATTTAGCAATAGCTTTATCTCTTAGTAATTGTTTTTGGTTATCATCAATAGTTTCATGAACAAATTCTCCATTTTTAATAACTTCTTGTCCAGTATTAGGGTCTATTACAAAATTAAATGGATTTTCTCCATTTTCAATAGACTGCATATTAGAAAGATATTCATCTATATTTGCAGTAATATTATTAAGTTGTTCAATAGCAATATTATTATTACTACGTTTCCATTGTTCATATTGGTCAGCAGTCATATGCTTTTTATTCCAAGCTCCTTGAATAGCTTTATTAGCAGCTTGAACACCACGACCAACTTTATTAAATACTATACCACCAATAGCACCCCAAAATCCTTGTTCCCAAATACTTGGGTCAGAAAGATAACTTGTAAGAGAACGAGAAGTCATTTCTGGATTAAAATATTTTTCAGCGATTTCCATTCCTTTATCACTTTGAATACCTTGATAAATTTCTTCAAAACCTTCTCCAAGTTCAAGAGCTGCAAAACTATCTTTAGGATTCTTTAGAGCATATTTAACTCCTTCTTTAGTTCTATTCCAAATATTATCTTTTATAAGGTCTTCTCCGGTTTTACCAGCAAGAGTACGTTTAGCATTTTCAGCAGCTATACGTTCAGAAGCAGTAGTAGCTCTACGTCCTGTTCTTCCCCAAAGTTTGCCAAGAGCTTTAAATTGAGGAATATCCATAGCAAGCATAAAATAATCATTCCAAAAAGTAGTATTAGCTGATTTACGGGCAATCTCTTTAGCTATAGTATCTTTATCTTGACCTTCAAATTCAGGATTATTAGTAAGAAATTTAGTAAATTCTTCATCTGGCATATTATCAAGATTCTCTTTAGAATTAGTATAAACATCATCATAAATAGATTTAGCTTCCATATAGTTTTCACCAGTTCTACTAAGAAGAGCAGTACCAACAATAGAACTTCCCTCTCCAATAGTATGTTCTATACGATTAGCTTTATTTGCTATATTACGAAGTACACCAAACTCATTATTTATTTTACCAGATTTAGAAGCTCCAGCTATACCACGAGAAGCCCATCTTGTAAATTTACTTGCAGCTTTAGTAGCTCCGGTAGCTTTACCAAGTAAACTTAAACCTTTAGCCCAACCAGCAGCAGGAAGCATAAGAGACGCAGTAGTAGCAGCACTAACTAATCCATTCATCCACCATCCAAAATCAGTTAGATTAAAACTACCATTAGGGTCTTTTTGATAAATAGCAAAATCTTCTCTTAATTTATTATGAATATCTTCCATATATTTAGTATATGGATTTTTATCATATTGTTCACCAGTAAAAGCATTAATAATACCATCAGCTATATTACCAAATCCCTCAAGAGTTCCAATTATTACTTCTCCAACTCCAGCTTGAACTAAAGCATTTCCGACTTGTTCAAATGCAGATTGATTATTAGCACGTTCAAGATTTAATTCTTCTTCACTATTCCAAGGATTTTTATATACATCATATTCAGTATATTTATTATAATCTTCTTCGCTTCCAAGATTATATGTATTACGTGCCATACTTTGAGCAATATTTGTCAAAGCAACATCATTAGTGTCAGCACTATAAGCATTTAAAGGAGAGCTATTGCCCTCCTTATCTTTTACTATAAGTTTATTTAAATCCATAGTACAAACTTATTTTAAAATATTAAATAAACTATCATAATAATATTGAGCTAATTTAGGATTACCCATAGCATTTGCAATATTAGTAGCATATTTCGTAGCAATTTGTTCTGCATAAGTATGGTCTATATTATTTCCAGCAGCAAGAGCATTTATAACATAATTCCAACAAATATAACTATCTCGAAGATTAAGAGCTTCTTGATAATCAATAGAACCTTTATTATTTTTACCTTCCATAACATTAAATCCGTTTCCATTAGGAACAAGTTTAATAGAATTTTCAAGTCCAAATTTAGCAGAACTTGCAACAGTTAAAGGTCTATTTGCAGCAGCATAAGTATTTAAATCATTACGAGCCATAAAAGTACTATTATTATTCCAACTTGCATATAGTATATCATCTCCTGCGTCTGGAATAAATATAGTAGTAGGTTTTTTATTTTTATCGGTAGGGTCGATAACACTTACTTGAATACCCCATCTGCCAGTTTGAGGGTCTTGTACTGCAACAGGAACAGCATCATCATATTTATAATTTCTAAGATTAGCAGTAAGTTCTTTACGTTCATCAGTAGTAATAGGTACAAATGTGTCTCCATCTACTTTATAAGCTCCTGTCTGTACAAGACTTACATTACGTAAAAGACTTTCTACTTCTGTTTTAGCATCAGAAAGTTCTTGAGTATATTTACTTGCGTTTTCAGGATTGCTACGACGTTTAATAATAACATCTGCAACACGAGGAGTAGCTGCAGCAACAAAGTTATTACTAACTACAAGTCTTTCATTTTGATTAAGAGTATCAACATCTTTTTTAAGATTATTTACATAATTAATCATTCTATTATATGCAGTTCCTGCATTATTAGTCATATAACCAAAATAAGTATCTGAATTAGATGTTCTATATATAGGAGTTTCATTACCATTTGAATCAACTCTTACAATATTATCTCCAGCAGAAGAACTAAATTTATTCTTCATAGAGTTCCACATACCTCCAAAGAAATTATGTGTATTATCATAAGCATTTCTGGCAGCAGTTCCAAAACTATATAAAGCAGAAGATTGAGAAGCAGGAAGTTCTACATATCTTTTACCATTATTAGTTCCTTCTATAATACCAAGACTTTGAGCTTTATTTTTACCTCCTATTTGAGCATAAAATTCATCAATACCATCATCGTCTGAAAAATATTGTCTAATAGCTTTTCCGCCATCAAAAAAATGATTAATATGATTTTGCCAAATTTTACCATATTTGTTAGAATTATCAGTAACAGTAAGAGCCATTATATTATTATAAGTATCAAACTTTTCTCTTCCATCTTTATCTAATTTACCTCTAAGAGTATCAAGATATTCTTGATTTTCTCTTATATTATCAAGAGCATTAAGTACTTGAAGTTTTTGTGAAGCATCAAGATTTTTACTATTAGCTTGAGCAATAATTTGGTCATTACTCATTTTATCAAAATCTATATCACCGCCAAGTAAATTAGCGATAGTTTGTTTACCAGCAGTAACAGATGCTTGTGCATCAGCAGGCATAGTGTTTTTAATAATAAAAGGATTAGATTTACCGGTAGTAATATCTGTATTTCCTTTTGCAATATTGGGGGCATTATCAGTACTACCAGCACTAAGAGCTAATTGTGATTTAACTGCATCTCCATAAGAAGTAGTAGTAAAAAAATGATGATAAGAAGCAGTGTCAAAGAAAGGATTAGTTCTTTTTTCAAGATATTCTTCAGGAGTAAGTATTCTACCTTCTTTATTTACAATATCTGCATTATATCCATCTTTATTATATTTCCATTTAGCTATTTTATAATCTTGGTCAAGACTTTCTTTAGCACCTGGAGTAGATTGAATAGCAGCAGTAAGAGCTTGTCTAAGTTTATCTTTACTAAGAGTTTCCCATTTAGTTCCTACTTTCTTAAACATTTCTCCAGTAGCAGATTGAGTATAATCTGTAGTAGGACGTCCATTAGCATCAAGCCAATATACTCCTTCTCCACTTCCTTTATCAGCAGCAGCCCATTTTAAAGCAGTATTCATTAATTCGCTAAGAGGAATAGTATTAACAGGATTATCAGTAGGTTTCCATGTAGTACCTCCAATTATTTTTCCAGTTTTAGCATCAATAGTATCTTTATAATAATACGGATTATTTTCTTTATAATAGTTTTTATAATCTTCAGGTATATTCATCTTATCAACTTTAGCCTGAAAATCTTTATAATCTTTCTGAGCACGAAGTCTACCAATAGTTCCTTGGTCAGAGGCAATATTTCCAAATTGTGAAACAATATTATCTAAAGCCCCATAACTATTACCATAAATAGTATTTGCAGCAATAGTATCTTGAATTTCTGCAACCTTTTGTTGTTTCCAACCATCTTCTGCTTCATTCATATCAAGAGAAGCAATAGTAGTTTTAAGGTCAGAAGCAGTTTTAACTGCTTCTTGATGACCTTGTTCAAGAGTATCAAACGTCTTACCTAAAGTAGTTAAATCAACAGACGGTATATACTCACGAGCAATATATTGAAATGTATTCATGTTAGTAATAGTTTAATCTTTCTTTTTACGTTTAATTGGATAAGCTTTTCTATAAGCATCACGAACACGTTTATTAACAATGCCTTCTTTATAAAACAATTCAATAGGTAAATCAGGATTAGCAAGAGCCATAGTAGCAATAGTTTTATTTTCAGAACGACGTTTATCTATATTGGAAAGTACATTTTGAACTCCGGCATTAATAGTATTAATAAGTCCGACATCATTTTCAGCTTTCTTTTCAAGAACAGCTCTATTAAAAGCAGCTTTACTTTCAGCCCACTTATTATAATCTCTAATATTTTCAGCAGCAACAGCTTGTTGATTAAGTCTATCTTTATTAATCAATTCTGTTTCTTTATTTTCTTTATCTGCATACAATTCATTAGTATTTAAAGCACTTGCAAGACGAGCACGTTGTTTTCTTGCAAGAGCAACACGAGAACTTGCAGTATTAGTATCCACATCCCGTTCATAAGCTGCAAGACTTTCACGCATCTTATCAAGTTGAGGATTGATATTAATATGAGTTTTAAGTTTAGCAGCAGTTCTTGCAGCAGGAGCAGAACTATACTTGAGATTATTTAGCATTTTTCTATTAGCAGCATGAGAAATAAGCCCACCTATAATATTTGAAGTAAGACCAATAGCATCTTCAATTGTATTAGGGTTATTTTTTACATAATCTCTCGCAGAACTAACAGTACGTTTAAACCAATTAGGATTTTGACCAGTTTCTTTTTTATAAGCTTCTTCAAGTTCTTTAGGGTCAGTAATATGACGATTACGTTTTGCAAACGCTCTTGGAACAGGATTGGGAGTTTGTTCTCTTAAAGAAAAAGGAGAAACTTGTGGAGAAGCAAAATGTATTATATCTTCAGTATTTTCTTCTTTATCACCACCGGTACGATATTTACTTCTTTTAGCAGTTTTAGTAGGTTTAGTAGTTGTAGCCTTATGCACTCCGCCCGTAGAGGGAAATGGATATAATTTCGTTATTCCATTAATTGTAACACTATAAAGACCACCACGGGCAGCTTTCTTAGTACCATCATCATTAAGTTTATTACGTTTCTTAAAACGTTCTTGAGCATTAAACACTGTCTTAGGATTATCGCCATGCATTACACGTTGAGCAGGAGATTTACCATTAAGAAAAGGTTGAGCACTAAATACTTTAATTTCATTTTGACCGACGTGCATAACTTCACCGTCTTCAACTTCAAGACCAGTACGAGGATTCTTTCCTATATCGATACCACCGGTTTCATGTTTACGCCCAGACATATAATAGTAGTTACGTCCAAGAGGAACAGCAGTTCCGCCACGTACTACATTAGGTTTTCTAACTTTACTATTAGACATATATAATAGAAAAATATTAGTTATTATGACTTAATTCCAGCCTCATACAGACAAGATATATAAAATATGATGTAATTATAAGGCTCGAATATTTCAGTATATTGCAAAGCTAAAAACAGCTATTATTTATAAATTACGCCATTTGGACAAGCCTTGCGATATGCACGCTTAGAAGCCTCAATAGCAGCATTAATATCATTAACAAGTTTACGTTTAGCAGCAGCTTTAGCATTTTGTTGCCTTTGATATTCAGCATTACGTCTTCTACCTTCTGCCATTATATCTCCATAACGTTCACGAGCTTTTCTAACATTAGTAGAAATTCTTTCAAATATTCCACCTTCTTTTTTACGTTTACGACCACCACAACGCATAGCTTGTTGAATCCTATCTTGATACTGAGGTTGAGGAGCATTATTAGTATTAACTGCATTAATAGGATTACCATTTTCATCAGTTTGATAACTGTTTTGTGTTATACCAGTTTTAGGAGTCTGATAACTAAAACCTACAGCAGTCTTAACTTGTTTTTGTTGTGGAGTTTTAGTAAATATACTACTCATCATATTAGTGACACCACCAACAGCTTGACCTACACCAAACATAGCTTTTTTACGACGTCCACCACATTTATAAGTTCCACGCTGAGTTTTAGCATTATTAGCAGCTTGCGCTACTTGCTTATTACGTTCAATACTTGTAGTAGTTGAAACAGATGCAGCAGGATTATATTTATTACCTGAACTCATACTAAATCCATTACTAATAGCACCAGTAATACCATTAGTAATATCAGCAATCGTATTACCAAGATTGTCTCCGTTAAATTCAGTCTTAATAGACTTAAAATCATTTCTAATAGAATCACCAAAATTTGCTTTCTTTCTACCACCACAAGCAAACTTTTTAGCTACTTTAATACGGTCATTAGTTTTCACTTTACCTCCATTTTTAAGAGTAATTTTATCTTTATATTGATTAACATAATCTTGATTAGCATAAGTAGAACTCATAGAAGCAGCTTGTTGAAAACCTTCTTGCTTAGTCTGCTCAGCTTGAGCTTCTTTATATGCTTTTTCTTGTGCTTTACGTTGTTTGCGAGCACTAATTCCACTACCAATAGCACCTGCTATTCCACCAATAATAGCACCAAGAAAAGCTTTATTACGAACATCTTTACGTTTCATATTATAACTTATTTAGATAAACTATAATTAAATTCTTCAAATTCAATTTGAAAATAATCATCATTATTAAAAGTAAATTGAATAACAAAGAAATTACCAAAAAGTCTACTCATAGAAAAAGCATCTCCGTAATTTTTATAATTTTGAATATTATTACGAAGATAACTAAAGTTCCAATTACCAAATTCCCAATAAGGTTTTTTATAATTACCAAATATATTTTTAGCTTCTTCACTATCAATAGAGATGTCAATTACACCAGTATTAACTTGGTCATTATAAACTCTAAGATAATTCCCACTATAAGGAATAATTCTTCCCTCTACGGGGGAGGTAGTATAATCAAAATTAACAGGATTTGCAATTTTATTCAATTTATAACTAATATAATCAAGATATTTAATATCATTATATTGTTCATTAATTATAATACCGATATTAGATTCATAATAATATTCTTCTCCAGGATCATTTTTACTATTATCATAAATACCATAACTACTTCTATCTCTAACAAATTGATGAAGAGCACAATTAGCATGTTTATTAGTATCACATCGGAAATAAAGTCTTGACTTAGTATTATATGCTTCTTCAAAAGTATAAGTATGAAGACTAATAAAGTTTTTAGTATTATAATTATAACTTAGAACAATCTCTTTATCTGTATCATTAACAGTATAACACATCTTAATAAGAAGACGATTATTAAATTTATCATTAGCAAATCTAATATTATAAGGCTTATATGATTCAAGCCATTCAATAATATCTCCATCAATAGTGGCAAGTTGACCATTGTCAAATTGATAAAGTCTATGAGAATCATTATCATAGAATATATAACCAAATTGGTCTATAACAAATGATTTATCATCTTGTAGACCACCATAACCTAAATCAGAAGTAAATACTTCTTTATATGTAATTTCAAAAGCATCTGGTTGACTAAGCTGAATAGCTTTATCTTTTGTTTCAATAGTATTACTTGTATCGAATACAAATAGACTATGTTGCGTATGAACAAGAAGCATTGTTCCTATACCAACAAGATTAGTAATATTTCCTTTATTTTCAGCAATATTCTTATATCCTTCAATAGAAAAAGTTCTCCAACCATTATTACGAGATTCATCTTGAATAACATTACTACGACGGACAGTTTTATTATAATGGTTAACCGAAACTAAATCTTTTCTATAATTAGTATAAGTTTTAGGATTAAAATAATCAGAACTACTTTGACGATTTTCAAACAAATCAATACTATTAGCAGGAGTAACTATACACCCAGTAGCAAATTTATTATTTTCAGAATTACTTTCGTCATGTTTAACAAAGTAAACTATACCTTTAGGAACATTCTTAAAACTTTTACTTTCAGTAAATATATCGCTACATACGTTATATTGAACATAAGCAGCAAAAGGAACATCATTTTGATAAGTATGAGGAGTATCTTTATTAACTTCTGTTTTATAATATTTAGTATTATCTTTTACACGTCTTACTATATTATCACTTTCGTTAAAGCTAACTCCAGGGTTTTCATAAACAAGAACTCCTTCACCACTCCAATGACCATTAAGACCTCGTCTAATAGTATCGGTGTTATATTTAGCATTGCCTTCAGAAGTTTTATAATAAACATCACTAAGTCTAATAAGAGTTTTATTATTAGACATATAAATGTCACGAGTACAATTATATAAACTAACTTTATAAAGTCTAATATTATTACAATTAGTAGATGTAGGGCTATAAGAAGGAAATAAATTATAAGAATCTTCTATTTCAAGTGCAGTACCAAGACCTATTCGATTATCAGCAGCACTATCAGCAACAACTATTTTATAATTAGGGATAGCATATATAGCAGGAATAATATTAGTATCTTTTTCTACTTGAGGTTTATTAAAATCATGAGCAAAAGTATAAAAACCGCTTCTTTGAAAACTATCATATTCAGGTATGTCAACTTTATCCCAAACATTAACACCATGAATAAGCATCATATTATAGTCGAGTTTAATAGAATCAGAAATATCATAATCTCCACTATAAAAAAACATCTTAGAAGATTTAAAACAATTAGCAGTAAGTAGTTTAAAATTAGCAGAAGTTACATAATCTTGACTTCTAAAATCATTACGAGTAAGCATACCTGTAACACGACGAAGAGGTTCATATTTCTCATAAGAAATAAAGAAACCTTTATATTTAGTAGGAATTTGAATATTTTTAAAACTAGGATTAAATATAACATGATTAGTCATACTTGTTTCATTCATAGGAACTCTAAACAATCTATCCCCATTATTATTAATATATAATCCCCAAGTTGGAAAATTATAAGTAGAAGCTATTTGATACCATTTGGTATTAGCATATTTAGCATCAGCAAAAGAACTATAACATTTCTCAAATTCAGAAGATATGCCGTTAACAAGAGTATCAAGTTTAGGAGCATAACCACTTCCAGTAACACGTCTAAAAAATTTTATTCCTGTGATATTAAGTTTACCATTACTATCTGTAACAAAACTATCAATGGGAGCAGCAGCATAATAATCTTGTTCATTAACATTAAACGGAATAGGAACTATTTCTATTTGAGGGTCATCAGTAGTAGTCCATTTTACTCTATTATCAATTCTATATCCATTTGTAGCATGACCATACTCATCTACAAAATGAATAAAGAAATTATAAACTTCACCAGGAATAAGAGTGCTAAATTTCTTACGAGTATCAAATGCAATTTCAGTATTATAATAAATGGTACTACCATTAACAGCATAATCATTAGTATTTATAATTATAGTAGATTCGCTAACAGGACCATTTTGTTTTGTAGTAATTTTTACTTCACCAGTAAAAGTATATGTAGTATCAGTAATTTTATATATAGCAATATATGAAGGTAAAGAAGAATTATCAGCACCTATTTCAAAATCAGATGCTTTACCTGTAACAGTGTTAGTAGCATTTGAAACAATAATTTCTGTATCAGGAGTAACATTTAAAAAAGAACTAAAAGGTATTCTTGTTCGACTTTGAGAATCATATTGATTAACTCGAATATTATCTTTATTCATTAAAGGAAAATCATGAACAATACCTTTATCGTTAATAGTTGTTTGAGTTAAACTAACTTCAATATTATTAATTATTCCACTATTTATAATGTCATCATCATTAGCATTATTTTCTTCGTAATTAGAAATATAAAGTCTATTATGATAATTAATAACATTTTTGACATTGAAATAATTATAATTATCAATAATTAAATTTTCAGCACTATATTCAATAAGAGCTTTATTATTTAAAGTATATTTTTCAGAAGTAAGACCATTAGTCTTAGTAAAATTAATATCAGAAGTTCTAAATGCTTTAGTATAAGTCTTAGACGCACATATAATACCAATCTGATATTTATTATATTTATTATTAGTTACACTAAAATCAACTTTAAAAGTTTCTTTAGCTATATCAGAAGTATTACTAAAATAATCTGAACAACCAGCACAATAGCCATCATCTGGATAACGAGGAGCAGCTATTTCCCAAGCTCCATTAATTTCCATTTGGTGGTCACGATTATAACAATAACGTATAATCTGAAATTGTTCAATACTATCAATATAAATAGGATACCCAAAACTATACCATTGAGTATAATCAACAGAATTAATTTTATATCTTATAAATAAATAATACCAACCTTTATATGCACTACCAGCAACATAATTAAAATTACTAACTCTGGGAATATTTACTTCTGGATTTATGGCAAGTTTACTATCGTCAAGAGCTTCATCGTCATAAATAAGGTTATCATCAAAGTTTCCAATATTAATAGTACGAAGAGGAATTTTATCAGAAGTAGGAGCGTCATATTCAGCAATGGCAAGAATAAGACTACCTTCTACATTATAAGTAAAAGTACCCTTAATCTTGCCTCCATGATATGCTAACGCATTGCTTGTATTACCATATACACATTTAATATCTCCATTAAACTCGCCATCTTTTTCTCTATAACGAAAAATTTGTGCTTTATTTCCATTCTTAGAACCAACAGCGATAATAGCAAGTTCGTTATTACAAGGAATAATACTGATTATATTATAATTACCTCCATCTCCAGAATTAGTATAATAAACATTGAGATAATTTTTAATAATAGTATTAACTTTAATAGATTCCTCATTAGTAATACAGCTCTCATCATTACTTACTTTTACATTTTGAGCAGTAACAAGAGATAGATTTTCACTATCTTTTGGATGCTTATTAAGCAGAAGTTTAGGAACTATATTCATAATACATTATTCTCTTGTATCAAAAGTATTAATAAAGAAATTACTTCTAAATAATTCAGAAGCATCATCAATATCATCATTATTGATTACACTACGTTTTGCTTCTTCTTTAAGCTGCGTCCACATATAATAAGGATTAGTACCATATTGAGAAGCATTAAGATTAAACACCGGATGTTTATATCCACGACATAACATCTTATACATACAATAATAAGCAATAGCTTCTATAAGAAGACCATTATTAGGAATTACCGGAAGTTCACAACCAAATTTATCACTACAAGTAGTTTCAATAACATCTGTTTCTACATAAATATAATCAGTATCAAAATTAAATTCTATTTTATTATTATCGATAATAACATAATTATGTTCTTTAGGTTGACTTCCATACTTATAATGTTGAACATTATATCTATAAGGAAACTTGTCATTGACCGTTTCAGCAACTACATAATTGGCAGTTTCATTAGATTGATTTTCAATATAATTAATAGTATTTGGAGTAAGTTCAACATTAGAATCGCTCGTTCCACTAGCGAGCTTGCCCGTAGAGAGACAACCATCACAATTTTCGCTATCTCCAGCTTCTTTTATTTTACATCCATTACTATCATATATTTTAACTTCATCACTATTAATAGGACGATCAAGATACGCAATTCTATCGCTAACAGTTACTTTCTTTTTCTTCTTTTTAGTACGAAGAACATTCAACTGCGACATAGCATCAATACACCAAGCACCAACACGAGGAATCCAATCACTATTATCAGGATTGAAATCATTGTCAATCTTAGCTATTATGCGCTCAACGTTTGTACTTACATTGTTCTGCATTTCTAACAAAATTAAGATATTTAGTAGGGTCTTTATAAAGCATAATATTAAGTTTATACTTAATATCTACTTGAAGATTATAAATGTCCTCCTCATTTTTGCATAGCTCATCAGCCATTTGAGTATAAGACATCCCTCTATATTTCTGAGCAATATATTCAGTACGTTGATATTCAAGATTAGTAGTACTAAATATAGCAGATTTAATAATAGTAAATTCATACCAATCAGTATTCTCACGATATACTCTATAATCTACAGCATTATAAGGAATATGACGAGCCGCATACCAAGCAGCTTCTTTGTCATCATAAAGTTTTTTACCTTGAGCAAGAAGTTCTCTTTTCTTAGCATTAGTAGCAGCATAATCAATATGAAGTTTATTCTTCATACGATTAACATCAAGTTTCCAATGATTAATAATATAAGTTCCAATACCACTTCCAAACTTATATCCCATTCCTTGAAGCACACACTTGTGCACCTTATTATAATAAGAAGTAATATATTTACGATATTGACTAAACTTTATGTCTTTACGTTTATCAGCAAGTTCTATAAGTTTATGACAATGATGTTCAATACGTAAAAGATTACAATATTTAGTAACTTGAAGTAATACAATTTTATTAGGATGTTCATCTATATTTTGCAGTAATTTAATAACAACATTATAAAGATATTCAGAAGAATTGTATTCTTTATCTACTAATTCTTTTTTACAATTATCAAGATTAATATTAAAAACAGAAGAAAGAATATCTTTATTATCAATAATATATTTATAAACTTCTTCTCTTACTTTAATAGTAAGCTCAAGTTTTTCTTTATACTTTGCTATATCAGATTTAGCATCATGTATAAATTGAAGATAATAATCATTAATAGTAATATCTGGAAGCATAACTTAATATTAATGTACAAGATTTTCAGAAGGTATTTCATTAGTATCTCTAATAACTTCAGGATTCCAAGTTTCAAGAATAATCTTCTTAACAGCACTTATCATATCTTCCGGAAGAAGAAATTCATCATTGTCATCAATATTATCAATATTTACTTTTCCATTTACAGTTTCAGTAGGAATTAAATGAGGATATTCAAATACTGATTCGACAACAATAGCAGTAAGATTTGAAAATACACTATTCTCTGGAATATTAACATAGATATATTCATTAATATAATCATACGTTATGACAGGACACATACCAGGAAGACTATCATAATAACGAGCAGATGCTTCTTTAACAAAAGCAATCTCCATAGGTTTTTTAACTCCAATAGTACGAACAGAATGAAAAGGTAAACCATTAGCAAGACGAGTAGGACGAGGAACTTTATTTAATGTTCTTTTAATACGAGCAACATCAAGATTATCAGAACCATATAAATCTCCATCAGGAACATTAGTAAGAGTAAGTTTAAATCTTTGTTGTAGGACTTTATCAGTATAATTATGATTACCATAACTACGTCTTATAATTTCATTACGAGCATGAATTATACCAAGTTTAATAGCACGACGAACAGGTATGCTATCAGGTTGCTTCACAGAATGAGCAATTTCAGAAACAAGTTGTGCAATACTACTCATAGAAATAATACTTTTAACATTAAATATATAAATATTAGCATCTGCCACAAATATAAAATATTAATTTGAAATAGCAAGTCCTTATACAAAAAAAATTGTAGTAGCATATTCATCACGAATAACTACTACAATTTCAACATAGTCATTAACAATATATCTATAAACAATGGCATTTACATAAAAAGTATTTTGCTTTAGGATACATAAGCTGACCAATATCTCCAGCGAGATAAGCAGCTTCTTCTCCTGTTGGACTAATATCAAAGGCTTCTAATATATGATTAATAAGATGTTGTTTTTCATGATCATAACTATTCATAAATTGGGCAGGACTTGAAGTATCAGATATAATCATAACTGAACTTCTATATTTGTCATTAGAATAAGTAAAACCTGTATTTAATTTGTTAGAAGCCATATTATAATAAGCATCATTAAGATGATTATGAGGACAACCGATTGAGCGTAGTCTTTTAAGAATTTCATCAATATAATAATGATTTACATGATAATAAACATAAACTTCCCAATCGTATTTAGAAATAGTAAAATATTGTCTTAACATATTTCATACCAGTCAATAGGACTACCATTACCAATCATAGTAGCAACCCATCTACGGAAAGTAGTTTCATCACTGGCATCGACATCATCAACAGTATCCTTTACATATTTAGCAAGATGTTCTTCATCAGTTATAGAATTTCCAAGATAATCAGCCTTACACATAGTAGCAGCAAATACATAGTCATACATGACTTTATTCTTTAATTCAATATTATATTCTTCAAGAATAGCATCTACTTCATCTTTAGTATATGCTTTAACACGTTCTTCTATATTAGTACGTGGATTACGTTTCTTCATAAGTTTAGTAGCATAGTCATAAGCTTTTCTATTAAAATGCCAACCAAAATTACTAATATAACGTTTCATGCCATCGGGCATATCATCATAAATATCTAATGGTGTATGTTTCATATCTATAAAAACAATAAAAATAGGAGTATTTCTACTCCTACCTAAATTAATGAATCAATAACGACTATAACGTCCCATTCCACGCCGACGACCATATCGATTACCATATCGATTATCAAGACGACTGCCAGAATAAAGTTCATCATTGTCATCATCCATCTCATTTTCACGATTACCATAACGTTCATGATAGCTATCGCCACTTCTCATATCTTCAAGACATTCCATAGCTTTAGCGATACACTTAACTCCTCTACCCATATGTTCGAGTAAGTTGTCCATCTTGTCCTCAGAAATTTCTATCATATACATAAGTTATTTCTCCTTATTTAGCGTTAAGTACTTTAGCAAGCATAGCTTTAATATTATCATGTACAAATGTATAAATTTAAATCGAATTAGCAAGTAAATTAATATATTTTTATTCATCAATAGTAGTCCAATCAGAACTATTAAGTAAATTATTAAGAGCAAGAGTATTATAATTATAAGTAGGATAAGTCCATTGTATAGTACCATTATCGTTAGTAGAAAGAGTAGCAAGTCCTAATTGACTACGTTTATCAAGAAGAATTTGTTCATGAACAATAACTTCAGTAATATGAACACTATGCATTTCAGTTGCACCTACTACTGCATCTGGGTCATAATCAGAAATATATAGTTTATATTGTCCAATACCACTACCCCAATTCCAAGCAAAATTATAGCAAGTAGCATCATGCCCATTCCCACTTAAATCAATAAGTTTAGGATTAGCTTTCATAGTTTCATTAGTAGCACCTTGTTTCTTAATATCATACCATAAAATCATAGAATCTTCTATGGCTTTAACATCTATTCCTCTTCGTTTAAGAAAGGAATAGCGTTAGTATTAGCATTACCAGCCATAAAGCAAAGTATTTTCTGTAGCACCAGTAATAGCTTTCACTACAATAGGATTCCAACCAGGAACAAGCACAACAGATTGTGTTGAAGAATCATAACTACTTGTAACTGTAACAGTTATATTTTCATCAGTAATATTACACAGCACACATGCATTTGCAAACGTAGTATCCCCAGCAGGAACAGATTTATAACGAGTAGGATTAAGATAACCATACTTATTAGTAAGATTTTTAACAGATGTGTTAGTTGCATCAGTATTAGTTACTGTTGTAGCAGTATTAGTTTTAACGATTGCAATATCAGATTTAACAGTATCAAGATTACTATTAATAGTACTTACATTACCTTTAATGCTATTAAGATTAGAATTAGATGAAGTAATATCATTATGAAGAGTATCAAGTTTAGCAAGTGTAGTATTAATAGTATCAAGCTTAGTAGCTAATACTCCGATAGCATTTACAACACCATCTAATTTATCTTCAACTTCATCAGTATTAAGATTAACGCTTTCAGCAGAAATCTTAATATTAGAAACAGCAGTAATAATGTTATCTAATTTAGTAAGAACATCACTATTGCCAGATTGTTCTCCTCCTTGTTTTTCAAGTATCTTAATAAGATACTTGAATAATAGTTGCTAAATATGTATCTTGCATAACTTAATCCTCCTTTTGTTTATAACCAATGCCAAGTTTAATAGCAATAGGTCTTAATATCCAGGACCAAGCAATAGGAGTAGCAATAGCAGAATTTATAAGAACTATAGTTCTATCATATCCTACAACTACATAAACAACAGTAACAACAATTATAGATATAACAAGAAATAATCTCTTTTGCCAAACAGGTACAATTTTATCTCCATTAAGCACATCCATAATTTTAATAAGAATATAAGTAAGAAGATTAACAACAAACATATAAGCAAAATCAAAATTATTCATAATTTGATTTACAATAAAATCTATAATTTTTTCCATATAATTACCAATTTAATTTTTTCCAATTAGATTCAGTACCAAAAGATGAATCATCAATAAGAGAAGTATTATATATGTAAATATTAATAGTATCACCTTCAACATAAGTAACAATTAAACCTTTATGTCTATAATCAGATTTAATACCAAGCATTGTACTTCTGAAATCAACATCAAATTCAGCATAAATATGATTATTCATAATAAAATCATGTTTATGTTTATGTCCACCATTAGGAGCTATAAGTTGTTCACCATTCATATTATTATCATTATTTATAACATTAGTTCGAGTAGCTTGCCCGTAGAGGGAAAGCCTTGCAATAGAGGCTGAAATTAGCCTTTTCTTGCTTTAGTAATACTAACTATCAACTTATAATAGTCAATACTATCCAAAGCTAAAATCAGCTAATTCCAGCCATATTCTTTATCAATTAGAATCAGTTTCGATGGGTGGTTCGACCACATGTCCATAAAACTTAGTAGGAAAAGCAACAAGAAGAACTACTTCATAAGTCTTATCAACAACAAATATAGTACCATCAGCATAATGATTAACTGAGCCATATTCAGGGCATTCAGTTCCGATAGTAGGTAAAATATAATCATCAATATTATCTTCAGTTACTTCTGTAAGATTCTTATTTTCTTCAATATAATAGAACTTATCCCCATCATATACAAATATATGAGCAGTCTCAACATTATGACAATCATGATAATATTTTTCATCAGCATCTACAAGATAGAAATCATTATCATAATAAGCAAGTTGTTTAACTTTATCAAAAGTAATAACCTCAGTAGAAATAGAACTTGGAAGTTTAGAAAGACGAAGCATATTAACACATCTACGATGAGTATTTGCAATATCAGTCTTCTTAATCTTCACAATAAGTTTTACATCTTCAGGATAAGTAATCCATTCAGTTCCATTCCACCAATGAGTTTTACCAACAGTAGTATCGAAATACGGAGTACCCGTAGGTACATCCGTAGGACGATATTCAGTAGCACCAGCCATAATAAAGTTATTAACTTGTTTCCAGTACATATCCTTAATCCAATTATTATTTTCAGTAATAATAGCTTTATTACCATCAAAATATTCGGTAATAGCACTATCATTAAGATAATAAGTAATATATAAACCACGCTTACGTAATATTTCTGGAACAGAATTACGAGCAAAGGTTTTATCTGTAACATATCCTATATTGATATGATTAAATTGAGAAAGATAAACGTAAAGGTTTTCACCAGTTTCACGATTTAAAACATTCTCAATATAAGTAAGTGGATATATATTTCTATAATTTTCCATACATTAATAGTTATTATTGGTATTAGGAATAGCAGAATCTGAAACATTTTCTGTTCCCCAACCGAAATATACAAACATAATATATTGAGAAGAAGGAATCTTAGTAGCTTCAAAGTTACCATTAGCAGTAACAGCATCACCATTATTTAAGTTCCAATATTGTCTTTCAGAACCCTCATAATCTCCATTCAACTGAATATCATTTTCAGCAAACGCAGCTGTAATTTTACTAATAGTATTATTCTTAAATACATTATTAACAGTCTGTTTAACTCCATCTTGAGATTTAGTATATCTACACATACAGAATATCTTACGAATATCAAGACTATTCTTAAGACTATTAAATACAGCAAGATTAGTACCATTAGCAAAATCAAGACCTTGGAATGCACAAGTTAAATTAGTAATACCAGTAGCATAATCAAAGAACTCAAGAGGTATTTGGTAAATGACTCCATCTTTAACATAACTACTAAGACATCTACAATATCTAAACATATAGTTAATACTTGAAGTATTAGGAACAGGTTTCAACAAATAAGGAGGAATACGTCCATTAATACCAGCAGATTGATAATCCTCATCTGAATTAATAATACCTTGAGTTGGTAAATCAAGTCCACAATAATCAAATAGTCCTTGAATGTTAGCATTAGCATTACAATATCTAAGCAAATCCGGAGGACACATATAATGAATATTCTGAGTTTTATTAGCAATATCTCCTATTGTAGGAACACTAATGCTCGTATCTTCAAGATATTTATAAGAAGCATTTTGAGTAGTTGGGTCTCCATTATATCCCCAATAATCAATCTTCTCTTTAGTTTCAGTATTTTCAGTCCAAGTCTTAGAAGTTTTATTATATATCCATTTATAAGGAGCATAATCAGGATTATTTTCAGCAGTATCTTGATTTTCTGCATTTTCATAATAACTAAGATTAATACAACCAGAAAAAGCATAACTAATATCTGTAATACCAAGTTTAACAGGAACACTTGTTACTTGACTTTCTTGCAAGTCTTGTTCAAGGTCAAATTCTTCACCAGGTTTATCTGATTGATTAGAACCATAAACAGTTTTAGTGGCAGTACTACTTCCATGGAAGAAGAATTTATAAGGAATTTCTCCAGTAACTTTACTACGACTATTAATAGCCTTTTGTTGAGAATGTCTAAGGAAATTACCAACATTATTAAGATTAGGACAATTCTTAAATCCGTTAGAAGAAAGAGTCATAGAGAAATTAGCTTCTCTAAACAGACTATTAACATTTTCAAGTTTAGTATTATTTAAGAACATATTTCCTGGTATCTTAGGAGTAGAACTAAATGTTTTATCTTCACATCCATAAAATACATGAGAGAATACTTTAATATTAGGATTGTTAGCAACAATATCTTCTGGGAAAGTATCTTGATTAATATAATGTCTTGCGTTTTGGAATGAGAAAGCATTTATATTACCTTGTTGATTATCTCCTGGATTATAACCTACACCAACAAGAGCAGGGAATCCAGCAAACATATCACTGGTAATTGGGAAAGTAGCTTGAGTACCATAACTTGCATTAGTATTAGTAGCAAAACAATAATACAGATTTTGGAGCTTGGTACATCCAGCAAACATAATTTTAAGGTCAATAGTACCTGTACCAGCAGTAGTAGCACGAAACGCATTACTTATATCAACAATAGAAGTAGGAAATTGTAAAGTATCAAAATTAATATAGTCTAAAGCAAATGCATTACTAATAGATTTTAATGCAGTAAGATTTACAAAGAAATTAGTAAAATCTCCAAGAACTTTTATATTTGAAACGCTATATCCATATGTACTATAATTAGTATCTTCAGGATATAATTTGGTCATATTTTGAGATTGAAACAAACTAAGTTTATAATCACCATTAGTACGATGGAATAGATTCTTAGAGAAACTTATACTAACAGATATAAGTCGAACAAGAGAAGTAATATTAATCAAAGGACTAAATACTCCATTATCTTCATCGTTATCAATAGGATAATCTTCTTCTGGAGAAAGAATATAACAAATGCCTTCTCCTTTAAACGCTTCATAAATACTTGTACATCTATTCCATTTATAGAATGTAAATCTATTCATAATATTATTATCAGTAGTATTCCAACGGAACAGACAATATTCTCCACTTTTTTTATAAAGCTCATAGAATGTATCTTTAATACTAAAGTTAGATGTTACAGTAAGAGCAATAACAAACATCATGTAATAAACATCAAATTGAGTAACATGTGTACCATAGAACATATAGTTAAACGAAGTATTACCCATTTTAATATTAGTTACTTTCTTACCAGCAACATAACTTTGGTCCCAAGTAACAGAAGCATAAGGACGAGCACCACCAGCAGAACTAGGTTTATTATCAGCACTACCGCTAATAAGTTCCCACATAGTCTTTACACGATTATTTTCATCACGAGTATTTTTATTATTCCATTTAGTAGGTCCAAGACATTTATAATCATCGCCATGAATACTAAAATTAGAACAATTTCTAAACATACCTTCACCTAAAGTACCATTAGTAGGAGCAAGTATAAGATTACCATAAATACGTTCAAGAGCTTTACAGTTTTGATAATTAGTAGTAATACGAATAGGTTTAGCTTTATCATTAGCATATTGTATTTCTACAACTTTTTGATTACCAGCAACATTAATACCACTACCATGAGTAAATTTACTAAGGTCAAGTAAAGAAGTATCAACTCCATCTCCTTGTATATACTTAACAGATGTATTACTAAGATTAAGAGAAGTAATATTAGCTTGATTAGAATTACTTATAGTAAATGTAGTAAGAGCAGTATCATTAGAAAGATTTAAAGTAGTAAGAACTTTATTATCTGTAATAGTTAAATAATTAGTACCAGAACTACCAGTAAGTTTCTTACAATTAGTAATTGTAATACTCTTAAGAGTACTATTATTCTGAATAGTAACTTTTTGAAGATTACTACAATTATTAATAGTAACACTTGTAATTGCTTGATTATTTACAATGTTAACTTCTTGTAAGTTATTAAGATTAGCAATATTGAGTGACTTATAAAGGTCACACTCTTTAATAGTAATAGTAATAAGTTTAGTACATCCAGTTAAATCTACACTTTCAATATAATTTTGATTATCAAGATTAAGATTGGTCAATGCACTATTATAAACAACAAGACGTTTAAGAGGAACAGATGGAATAGTAATATCAGATACACACTGAGAATTACTAATATCAATTTCACGAAGTTTAGTAAATTTAGTATCAGTTGTTCCTCCAGCAAGTTGTTTAACAAGTTCAAGAGTAAATGTAGGTCTACTACCTTGAATCAAACGAGATTGAGTATTAGCAAAATTAAGAGTACGTATTTCACTAACACCAACTTCTGGTTGAAATGAGTCAAGACCAAATGGAGAAGCAAGAGAATTACTATCATGCAAATCCAATTCAGTCATAGCAGTAAGACCAGGATTATTAATATATAATTCGGTATTAGTATGAGAAAGTTTATAGATATTCATCTTAGCAAGAAGATTATCACTATCACCAATCTCAATAATTTGTGGAGAATTAGTAATACCCCAAGTAACTTCAGAGTTACTATTGTTATTACCAGCATCTACACATACCGTTTTATTCTTAGGCAGATAATAATAAGTTTGAGTAGCATTACCTACATTGTGATAAACAATCATATCACTATTAGATTTAATAGATATATATTCAGGAGTATTGAAAACTGCAGAAGACATCTTACAATTAATATCATTAGGATAATTAAACTTTTGAGCAGTGTTTCTCCAATAGAAAACACTATCAAGGAATATAATATGTTTCTTAAGCCAATCAAGAGTATAAGCAGCTTTGCGTCCATGAAGTTTACTTAGATGTTTAGTATTAGAATACTTATCATCAGTAAATTGAACAAGATACTTAAGTTTATAGTCAAGATTAAACAGAAGTGGACCACAATCACCAGTTTGTTTAAGATAAAACTCATTAACAAAATATTCAGCAGTATCTTTATATCCAGCTGCAACAGCTTTATTATAAAGAGTTTCTCTTAAATCATCCCAATAATAGGAATAAGCACTTGTACCAGAAACTTCCGTAATATTAACTTTATTACGCATTAGCGTAGTATCCATACTTAACCACAGCTTATTGTGATTAGCAGAGAACACCGTATTACTAAGACGAAGTTCATCTTCACTATTAAATGTTTCAGAAACAAAACCATAATTCTTACCTTCAAGAATTTGATTCTTAAGATATTTCATCCACATATTAGGCTCAATAGATAGAGTACCTTGGTTACCTCCACCAAGAGCAGTATCCATATCATAAAAGCCAATATAATAATCACCATTTTGCCAACTACGGAAAGTACTATTTTTACCAAAGTTATCAGCAAGACCAAAGAAGTTTGCAATAACAAAATACTTATACATAGAAGTAGCATTAAAACCAAGAGCAGCAAGCTGGTTTACATCAGTAATAATTTGTTGCTTCTTACCAGTTTTAACATATCCATTATTATAAGTATAAAGGTCATATTCAGTAGTAATCTCCGGACGTTCAACATTACCAATTCTATCTTTAGTCACATACAATCCCTCTAAGGGCAAGCTCATAACAGTACCTACAAAGTTTTTAAAAGTAGTATAATTACTTACTTGTCTACCTTGAGGATAACGAACTTCATAACGTTGATTAAGAATAGTATCATCATTCTGCCAAAAGTCACCAATAGAAGAATCAAAATTAGCAGGAAGACTACTACCAGTTAAATTATTAAAGTCAGCAAGAGAAGTAGTATCTTTAATTTCAATCCAATTGGCATTACTATCAGTTTCATCATAAGTACATCCCTCAGCAAGGAATGGGAAAGTAGTAGCATTAATATTAGCTCCAAGACTATCAGTAATCTTATTAACTTTTCTAAAACCTAAGTTTCTAAAAGCATCACGACCCAAGTTAAAAGAATAAATACCAAGAGGAGTTGTAGAAACTAAAGAAGTTTCAGTAGTATGAAAGTTCATAATAAGAAGAATAGGAAAACCTTCAACAGTATGTTTAAGAGTAGCAGTAGGTTGTTGATTCTTAACATATTCACTATTCTCTACATTATCAAGGGCAGTCGGGTCAGACGGGAAATAATCTTTAAGAACGGTATTAATAAATTTACCAATAGAAGCATTATTACTATGAGAACTATCTACAACATCGGCTTTAAGAGTATAAGTTTGTTCAGGAAGCCAAGTGTCTTTAGGAATAAATGCAGTATCATTAGGAACAGTAATATTAATATTCTTTACAGCATCAGCCAAAGTAGATGTACCTTGCAATCCAATAGTAGTATTATGAACTTGAAGTACAGAAATATTTTGTTGAGTTGGGTCCCAATAACTAATAGTCTTACCAGAAGTAGGTTGAAGTTGAACATTTTCAGCACTTTGTTGGTTAACAAAGTTTTCAAAAGTCCAACTATCATCAGTGCTAACATCTATAAGCATTACTGGAATACCAACAGCTTTAGCATATTGATTAAGTTTTTCTTCACTAAGATTAGTACCATCAAGTAAGAAGTCGACAGTATAAGCACCATTCTGATAGATATAACTTGTAATATTACCATCTGAAGTACGTTCACAAAAGTTTTTGCGAAGTTCAGCATCAATTATACTAAAATCAAATTCACCATCAGCATAAGTAGTAGCAACTCGGTTATTAATATAATTACTTACAATATCAAAATCAGAAAGAGCATAATCATATACTTGAAGATTATAGATATTGCAATCACAAAGCCAACCACCATCAGTTACATCTCCATATACTTTACCCCCAAGATAGATAATACTACCCATAGTTGGAAATGTAGCAACATTAGATACAGCACTAAGAGCACCTTCAAGATATATTTTAATAATATAATGACGTTCTTTCTTCAGTTCACCACTACTATCGATATAATCATCATCAGAGTGAACACAAACTATATCAATATTATTAATAGTATTATCAGTAAGTCGAAGTTGAGAACTTGTATTAACATACACATCATGTACATCAATTTCAAATCCAGTAATTATCTCGCCCGTAGAAGAATCAACAGTACCACATACAAGAATTGTACGTTGGTCATCAGGGTGATAATCTGCCTTAAAGCTAATACTAATAGTAAAGTCACCATTAGAACTATTAATTATATCAGCAATACTACGTTCAGACCCATTTATCTTAATTTTGCTAAGAGTAGCATAAGCACCATTACTAATACGCAGATAAGGAGGATTAGTAGCCGAAGTCTTAATACCAACAAGATTAGACTTATTGAATATATCTATCTGAGAAGTAACAGTCTTTTTACTACCACCAACAAGATAATTATTATTGGTCATAGTAAAAGCTTGGTCTCCATTATTATAACTTCTTGCTAAGAACTCACTAAGAAGATGTCCTTCCGTAGTAGCAGATTTAGGAAGAAAATCATCTTTACTCTTAACAAATTTAAAATACCAAGTCTTAGTAGCAGAATCACTACCAGATTTGACAGTAACAGTTAAAGGAACAGTCATACCTTCAATAGCCCACTCTTTACCAATTACTGAAACAAAGTCATTAACTTTTTGTCCAAAGTAACCAATAGTATCCTCTTTAATAGTATAACTATTAACCTTATAATTATATTGGAAAGTAGTAGCTCCTTGCAAATAAGCAGTCCAAGTAATATTAACAGAACCACTTAAACTAACTTCAACAGGACTTTGCTGGTCTTCACTCATACTTACAGCACTAATAAGAATCTGTTTACTAACGAGAGTAAGAGATGTTTTAATAGTAGTTTGTACAGCAGAGTTAGAATTATAATACAATTGAGAAGTTATAGTATAAACTCCAATATCAAGAGAAGTAAGCAATTCTTTAACTCTAATACTATAATTATTAGTATTAGTATCAATAGTAGTAATAGGATATGTCTTAGATGTAACAGAACTACTATCTTTTTCAATATCAACTTTCAAAGTATATTCACCTACAATACCAACAGAATAAGTATAGTTAATACTTACGTCTGATTCCAAATCTCCATCTCCAGTTAAACCTATTGATAAATCTTCAGTACTAAGATTAACAACAGATTCTGTGACAGTACCATTCCAAGAAGCAGAACCATAAATACCATTAGTCTCATCTTCATACGCAGCAGATATATACATATTACCAGTATGATTAGTCAATGCAGCACTAATAGTAGAAAACGGCACTGATAATGTAGGACTAATATAAGAAGCACTACCACTTGCAACTTGAAGAGAACCAATACGTACAGTAATTCTCCATACTTTAGTAGCTTGTACAGAAATATCTTGAAGTGTAATAGTAAGACCATTATTATCAAGCATTACACTTCCACCACTCATAACACCATTTGCTAAAATAGTACAAGTAGCTTCAGTAATAGTAGGACCTCCCCCACTACCACCAGAGCCACCTCCGCCATGTTTAGCAAGCCAAGACACGTTACGTTCAAGAGTACCAAGTCTATCTTCGTGATTATTAAGAACAGCACCAGCAGAAAGATGATTGCCTTCTTCATCAACGAATTTAGAGTTGTCTGCAACAATGCCAGAAGCATTATTAGTTGCAACAACAACCCATTCTTTTTTACTATTTTTAGCTTTTATATTTCCCATATTACAATGTTATTGTATAAGTATTAACATCAGATATACCATAAGCAGCTTTATCTTCATCAGAAGTAGTACTAAGTGTCATAGTCTTTGCACTCGTATCATTAAGCTGTTTATTCATATCAAATTTCTTACTATTATTATCAAGATTTACATTCCAAACATTTTGAACTTGTTTAGCTGTAACTTTAATAGCAGTATCACTAACATCAAATTTAATATACATAGGAAAATGTTGAGCAACATTTTCAGTAGGACTGGCAGCATTTGTTTTAGCTTTAAAATAAGCAAGAAGCCAAGGAATAGTATATTCAGGACCTGAAGGTTGTTCTTTATTAGAAACAAGTTTATATCCTGTAGCTTGAGACATGATATAAGTAGGAGCATTAATCTTAGTTACTAATTCATATCGAGCAAACTTATCATCTTTCTTAATATCTTGAGTTCTTGTAACTTGTATAACAGGAACACGAGTATCAGCAGTAGTAACTTCTCCCATAATATCTACATTAGAAGCAGGTTTATTATTGCTTCCTATATAAGTAGCAGGAGCATCATATACAGGTTTAGTAATACAATAAGTATGTTTATGACCACCTAACACAGCTCTAATACCATATTTCTTAAACAAACGACTAAATCTATAAAGACCACGAGAATTAAGAGTGTTAAGATGAGAACCAACACGAGCACTTTCACCACCCATAAAACTCCAAGTAACAATAGTAAAAGGCATTTCATGCATATAAACAATACACTTACCGCAATTAGCAGGTTCATTACTTGTCTTTTGCCATATTTGAAGGTCTTTCTTAAACCAATCTTCTATATGGGCATTAGCATTTTCAGCAAAAGTTCTATCTCCTTGATAAGAATTACTTTCCCAATCTTTATACATTTTACTTGTAGCAATAGCTATTTCACTATTAAGTGAAACAAAATGATATTTACCATAGTTAAATGAATAAAGACTATAAATAGGATATTGCTGTTCATCCCATTCAAAAGAATAAGTATTGTTTACATCAAGTTCAAAGCAGAAATAACGAAGAACGTTAATGTGAGAATATTTAGAAGTAGCATCTTCACCATCAGTAAGTTCAGTACTAACATGACCACAAAGGTCATTATTACCAATACTAAACATCTCACATTTATCTATATTAAGTTTCTTACCAGTATAATAATCAAGCCATTCATTAGGACGATTACCAGATTGAGTTATATCACCTGTATTAATAAAGAAATTAAAATTAGTTTCATCACGTTTAATAACATAAGAAGACTTCCACCAAGCTGTATATTCAGCCCAATTAAATCCTTGTTGGTCACTAATATGAATAAAACTAAAAGTAGAAACATCAGCATCTGCTTCAACTTTAAATGTCAGTATATCGCTTGTATAAGCACTATCATTATCACGTCCAACACGATATTCGTAACTACCTTTACTCAGTCCTTTGACAATACACTTGTGAGTAGTAACCCAAGTACCATCACTTGTACACCATCTAAAACGTTTGTAATGTTCAATAAACTTAGTTATCCATTCAGGATTAGAAGCATTATTATCAGTAATACTATAAACGCGTGTCCAAGTATCTGTACCTACTTTACGATATTCAACATATTCATCATAATTACCAACAGAAACCCAATTGAAACATCTTGTAGCACCACTTCCATTGTCAGTAGCTTGAATACCGAAAGTTATATTAATATAATTAGCATGTTTATCATTAAAAAGAGTTTTATTAGTAAAGAACGTCTTTCCAAGATAACTTGCCATAGGAGTATACTTAGATTTAATATTATCAGGATAATAATATTGAACACTATTACCAAGATTAGTAGTTTGTTTCTCAAGATTAATATATGTCCAAAGGTCAATAGTCTTACGAGAAGCATACGCTTTATTACCTTGTTTAGCAGGCTCAAGCATAAACCAACGAACAAACAGAAGTTTATTCCAATCTTCATCAACAGTAAAAGTAGCACTACCTTCTCCTACTGAACCAGTACCAAATCCACAAGAATCAATATAACCAACTTTAGTAGTTTTACTTTCCCAAGGATTATTAAGAGTCTTTTTAGTAAGATACTCTTGATACCCAGTTCCAGCACAAAGATAAAAACTACTTGGACCTTGTTTAAAAGTAATAGGTTGACTATTCTTTTTCCAAATTAAATCGTAAGTATCAACACTAATAAAAGCATTCTTTTTAGTATTACATTCAGCACCTTTTATTACAAAAGTACTTCCTGCCTTAATAATTCCTTCAAGAGGAAGAACATCCCACATATAGCCAATATCTTCAGGACTTTCTTTAGTTCCATCTGTATACAAAAGATAAAGACCATTTAGATTAATATCTTTATTGCTGGCGTTAGCAAGTTCAACATAATTATGTGTACAAACACATTCTTCACTTCCATCACCACCGCAATAAATACTATTCATACATAGATACTGACTAATATAATTACCCCAAGTATCATCTGGGTTACCTACTTTAGTAACAGAATCATCATGTGGTCTAACACTCCACTTGCCATTATCATCAACAGTTACACGATAGTTATCAGCACCATTAGTAAATGTCAGACGTTCGAGACTAAGAGCATAAAGGTCTTCAATAGTGATACCTCCACCACCGCCGTCTCCACCATCACCACTACCCGCAGTATAAAATTTACCACCATAGTAAACAGCAAATTTCTTTCTATCAGTATAGAAAATAATTTCACCGTCTACAAGGTCAGCCTTATTAGCAGTAAAATTAGTAGCGGTATCCATCTTACAACATACACAAGTAACTGTATGTGAAGCAGGCTCAGTATCTGGTTTATCTTCATCGTCATCTTCTCCTTCCTCTTCATCTTCATCTACAGCTGGAGCATCAACTGGTTTCTCTGGCTCAGCAGAAGCCATCAATACACGACGATAGCCACTTGAAATATCACCAGGAATAATACCAACAGTAATAAGTCCATTAAGAACAGCAACTTGAGTTTGAAGTTCTTTAAGAGCTTTATTTATTTGAACAAGTTCTTCATTATCATTTCCAGGAATAGAAGCATTTTCTTGAGGGTCAATCCAAAGTACATCTCCAGGCTCTTCTTCACCTATATAAATAATAGGCATTTCATACCATCTTTTATCCTCATTATAAGTATAGTATTTATTAGTCTCTTTGACATAAACAAAAGCGCCTGGAGTTTTCAAGTCTTCTCTTGTTTCTAAATCCGCATACTTAGGTGCAGTAACAATACCAACCTTAAGCATGCCATCATCAATCATGTCATTGACACATTTAATAACAAGTTCTCTAACATCATCCCAGTTTACTTCAGGAACAAGATGATGAACGTAATCCCAAATATTTTGAACATTCTCTTTAATATACTGTTTAAACAGTTCTTGATCTTTAAGAACATTCTCTTTGAAATCTTCAAAGTTTTCCTTTATCCAATTTTTAAAAGTTTCATAATCGACACGAATATCATCACGAAGATTAGCAATAGGTTGCCAATATTCTTTATTGGTTAAAGGAATACCAATTGGAACATCTTTTCTGCTAAGATAGCTGGCGAAATATCCATCATGAACAAGACACAGACGGTCATATTCATTATTAATATCCCATTGACCATTAGCAGTAAGACTAACTTTACCAAGATTTTTCTTTTCAGTCTTCATAAAAATATTAATTATTATGACTTATTCTTTTGACCTACAATCGACTTTTGTCAAATATAATACTAATTATAAGCTGACATACATTTGACATAGTATAAGCTAAAATCAGCTAATATCAATCATATTCGTCCACGCTTTCAGCATCAGCAAAAGAGCTTGCCCGTAGAGGAATGAATCAATCAGTAGCTAAATCACCTTCATCAAGAGCATAAACATCATCAACTTTATCATTTTGCTCTTCCCATAATTTACCAGTATCTACATCTACCATAAAAGTAGGATGTTCACCACAACCTACTAACGCCTTAATCTCTCCTTTTTCATCTACAGGATAAACAATTTCTGGACAAGGAGCTTGACCATTATAATTCAAATCAATCTGACTTTTAATATAATTAATAAGAGTAGCAGCAAGTTTATCTTGTCCAAGCTTTCTTGCAGCAACAGCAGCATTAAACATATTAAAACAATCAACTACTTTTCTATTTTTAGAAGTACAAGAAGCTTGACAATCTCTTAATAGTTCAACACCAAAATCAGAAAGCATCATAAGTATTCTATGATATATACAAACATATTCAGCAGGAATAGTCATATAAACATATTCAGGCTGAATCTCTACAAATTCTATATCAGAATTGTTTCTAACATAAACAGGGTTTTGATTATTTGACATAGTTTAATCTATTAAGAATTTGTTCTATACTATTTAATTGAATATCATTAAATATCTCAAGATTTTCCATACAATGAATAAGAATAGCAATAACAGGAATAGAACAATCTTCTTCAACGAAGCCAAACTTAAGTTTTTCTATAATATTAGTATTACGTGCAATGAACAAATTTTCATATTGTTCTATAAGTCTAATAGCAACACTGTCTTTCATAGCTTAACCTTTAATAGCGTGATTAATAACATAAGTAATATAAGATTGGCAGTTGAAATTGATTTCATTAGCAAAACTAAGAATTTTATCTTCATTAGTAAAATTTTCATTAGTATAAATACTTGCAATAATAGATTTTTCTATTTCATCCATCCAATCTTTTTTAAGATATTCAGAAACTTTTACATTATCTATTTCATATAGATTAAGTTTAGAATATATATTATAGTATTCATAATTAGTAATATTTTTAACATTAGAGATAATAGTATCTTTATTTATATCTATGTGATTGTTTACTAAAGTATCAACAACAAATCTTATAAGATTATAAGCGGAAATATTAAAAGCATCTTTTATAGCATTCTTACATTTATCTTTATCATTCTGAATAGTATTTTTAGTAATAGTAGTTATGAAATTACTAATATTAGAAATAGAATTAACAAGTTCAGAATTAAGTTTAGTCTGAATATTCTCTTTTCTATTATCAATAAATTTTACAACAAGTAAATAAACTACTACTACAATAGCAGGGGCAATACCTTGTTGCAGAGCTTCAGCGATAACTTCCATATAATATTTAAGTAAAAAAGGGTCATTAATATCAATATTTCTATTAATATTAACAACCCCTTAGTGAAAACAATCTATTTTACCTAAACCTATATAGCAATGGTATGTTAATATCAACCAGCAGCAACTGTTTCACCAGCCAGCCCTTTACATACAGTTTCAAATGTAGTAATAGCACCAGCACCAGTAGGAAATGCAACTTGCACAATCTGGTTAACTACCTCATCGCGAGTTTTAACATCACGAGGCTCTGCAAAGCGAAGAGTAAAAATAGTAAATCCTGTATCTTCAGCATCATTAGCTTTCAAAGGATTTAATGGATAATTAGGATACAAATAGTAATAAGCATCACGATAAGTATATTCAAATCCAGCATCAGCAGCAGCTTTCTCTGCCAAATCTTGAACATAAGCAGCATCGCCATATGCAGGTTGACCAGAAACAGATTTAGTAACTGAAATACCAAATAATTCATCAGCTCCCATTACTTCATAATCAACACCAGCTTTAGATGCTGTAATTGTAATCTTACTATCAGAAATAGCGGCAGTTACACCTGACGTATGACCATTAGCATTGATAGAATTTACAAGAGTTTGTGCAATAGTAGCAGAAGTTGTAGAAACATCTTTAACATAGGTCATAGCAGTCCACTTATTACGTTCATTAAATTTAGTACCTTTAAGAACTACAATAAGAGAATAGACACCGACTTTAGTAGGAGTAGGAATAGTTACCTCTGCTTTAAATGTAGTAGCAGCTTGATAAGCTCCTTTAACATAAGAGAAGTTATTCTTAAAAATAGGAATAACAACCGGACCTCCTTTATCACTCGGACGACCAAGAACAATTATAGCTTCCTTAGTAATATCAGTACCAGTAGTACTTGCAGTTAATTCACCATCCTTATTGTAAAAGATACCGATAGCACCTTCTGCAACAGCTGACAAATCAGCATCGGAAGCATAAGCTACATTTCCACCTAAAAGAAATTGTCGCATAGTTATAAAATTTTATTGTTTAGTTTAACTTCTTTGTTGTTGCCGAGATTGATTAGGAGCAGCAGCACCTACACTTTCAAAGAATTTATAAACTGCACGTTGAACAATTTCGAAATGAGTATAAGGAGGCAAATCACAGTTAACGCATTTAACAATATCAATATCATGCTTAACAACGTTAGGAGATTTTACATACTTAACATTAAGAAATTTAATAGCGCAATCTTTGCAATTAGTGTAAATTTCTACTTGCTCATTAGAAATAGCATCAGTCTTTTCAACATTCGATTCGATAACTGGAATAGAACTAAGACAAACAATAGGAGAGTCTTTTGTTGCTCCATTACAGAAATCACGAAGAGTAGTTTCCAAAACATCACTACCAATTAATCTACAAGCAACAGAATTACCTCTTAAAGTTTCAGGATATTCAACACTAAATCCAAGAAACATCATAGGACGTATCTTATATTCTGAACCAGCAAGAGTAATAGTAGAATCAACAACTGGAATATTAATAACATGAAAACCATTAGCTGCATTATAGTAACTAACTTTTTCATTAGTTCCAACTGATTCAATATCTATAGAATATCTTGCAGTACGATACAAACTTCTAAAGATATTAATAGGAGACATAGTAGAGGGTTGAGTATCTACATTTTCTTGAAAAGCAGTACGAACACCATTAACAAGTTCTTGTTGAGTCTTTTCTACAATTACATTGTTGATATAAACGTCAATACTTTCCGGAAGAATACCTCTAATAAGTTGAGCACCCATTTGTTGTCCTAAGACACGAAAGGTGTTATGCATCTCTTGTATGTTCATATCAAATATTCTTTAGTTTGCTATAATAAGCATTAACAACAGAATTATTTTCAGGATTCTTAAAGTAAGCTATAGCTTCACCCACATTTGCCCCAATGAAATCTCCTTCTGGAGTAGTAATATTCTGATTATATTGAGAACGAACAAGTTCTCCACGAGCTATAAGCATTTCAATAGTAGCAATAATTCTATTATCCCTATTATTGAAAATCTTATTAAATTTAATAGGCTCATCAGTACTAAATTTGTCAAGTTTAATTTCTCTATCCAATCTATCTTCTGCAAGAGAAGAAATAACAGGAAGATTATTCATAACACAATACTGAATATAAATAGCATCGAACAAAGTATCATCAGCAAGGCAAGCAACATAGTTAGCTTTTGCACGATTAACTTCTATACGATATTTAGCCATCTTTTCTTTTTCTTTCTGGTCATCTTTAAAGTAGAATCTGATAGATTTATCACTATTGACAAAAGCAATGTCTTTAGCAACATCTTTATAAAGCAAACAATGACGATACATCAGATAATCTTCAAGATTAATAGGATAACCAACTTTATGCTTTGAACTTTCAAGAGCATTCAGCTTATTAATCTTAATTTTAAGAGCATCTTTAAGAGCCTTAATATTCTGACGATTCGTCTTTTGATATTCAGCTTCAATTCTATCTTCTTCAGCTTTAATTCGATAATAATCTTTCTTATGATAATAGTGGAAACTAATATCAAAAGTTCGACCAAGTTCATCGACACTAATACTAATATTATTCAGATATTGTTTTACTCTTCTGACAAAACTACTATCATTGGCAGCAACACCAACAAGATTAGGAAAATACGTTTCAACTTCTTCCTTATTAGAAGCAAGAACACGAGAAGAAGTAACACAGCTTCCAATAAAATCTTTTCTTTTTGGAAGAGTTTTATCATTAGCTTTACGATACAGCGAATAGTTCTTAACTAAAGAAATAGTAACAGAACGTACATCTGTATATTCTTCATCAGTATCTTGTTCAGATTCAGTAGCAGGCTTAAATACAACCTGTTCCTCTACGGGGGAGGTAATGGGAGCTTCTTTCTGTTTATTATCTTCGGCATTAGCTTTATTAAAACCAAATGTTAAACCGTCAGCAGAATTATTATCCATATCTTAATTAGTTTTTGTGATTATAGTTTACATTCAATATAGAACATCTTTGTAGAATTATTAACTTGCAAACCAAGAGAAGATTTAACTTCATAACGAGCCATATCAACTTCGGTAGCAGCGTGATTAGTATTAGGAAGACCCCAGCAATCTGGAATGTCAGTCATACCTTCAATTACTTTAGCTTTATAAACTTGTCCTTTCTGACGAACCATACGAACATTACGTTGTCCCTCATAAGAAGAGAAGTCAATAAATAAAGCACGATGAGAAGTAATAGGCAGACCAGAACGAGGATGAATCATACCATTTTGCTTAGCGGCTTCAGCAATAGTTCCTTTATCAAAGAAAGAACAATGCTTACAAGTAATAGTATGACCATCAACAGTTTTATACTTACGGAAATAAGCACCATACTCAAGACTGTCACCATTACCTTTAATTTCTTTGTCCCCCAATGGAGTAAGAAAACCATTCTCTTTGGCATCTACTTTCATAGATTCATCGAAGTCTTCCATAAAACCTTTACCTCCCATAAGAACAATGTTCATAAAGCCAGTATCAGTATCACGGTCAAGAACATCTCCAATAGTTCTCTTAAGTTTACTTAATGGCAAATACTCACCATAAGTATCATGATTAGATTCACGACAAATTTCTAACATACCAGAAGTATGAGGAATAGGGTTGCCGTTATCACGGTCTTTAAGAGCAATCTCACCATTAGCATTACGATTATATTCAGCCATCCACAGACGCTCTTCATTCATAACACGCATATTAAGATTAAACTGACGCATCTCTTCATTAATCCAAAGTTTAGAAGTGCCACCACTTGCATTCTTAAATTCGTATTCAGTTACAACGTTAGCAAGATTACCAGCAATTTCTTTAGAATAACGATGGAACTCAAGCTGAGAAGTCATCTTACCCGGTCCCATAGAATTACTACGGTTTCCTTTAGAATAAGATTCAGAAATAGTCGGAGCACTCATAGACCAATACTTACCTTTAGCAAGCATATCAGGGTCAATAAAAGCATTAGGATTAGGAGAAGTAAGTTTCAGCAAATAACCATAACCATAAGGAGATTCTCCTAAATCTTTCTGAACACGAACTTGAGTTTGTCCATCGGGAGCAATCAGACCATATTGTTCAATAAACCAATGAGTACTAAAGTGAACTTCAAATTCAGCACCACCAAGACCAGGCTTAGCATTAGCTGTATTGAAATAAGTAACGAAGTCTGTAAACTTCATACGACCCATTGTACTCCAAGTCCATTGAATAGTAGCAATATCAGAAACACCAGAACTTCCCTGACCCTCAGTCATAAATGACAACGGAAAACGGTCATCATCCATACCATAATTATAAGTAAGGAAAGCATTAATTTCCACAGGTTTTTGCAATTGAAGATAAGCAATAGACTCTTCATTAGAATAGCCTCTATCCTCATACTTACCCTGCGAAAGAATACGCATTTTATACATAATCAAAAACTTTTAATTAATTATAACCAAAATCAATGTCTTTTTTATTATTAGTATCATTGATAGGTTTAGTTATTCTAACCGTAGGTTTATTTCTTTCTTTAGCTCTAAGACGAAGTTCATTAACTTTTTCTCTATTAATAGCCATATTAACTAAATTAGAATAATTACCTCCAACAAATTTAAGATAAGCACGAAGAATCTCATCATCACGACGACTTTCCGGAGTTTCTTTTTCAAGGTCACGTTCATAAGCAGATTTACCTTCTTGGTCTACACGATAGATATAATTAAAAAAGTCTTCGGGAGTAACAGAAATCTTTTGATTGTCTCTACTAATAATAATAGATTCAGGAATCTGATAACCGGCAATTTGACGAGTTTTAATAACATCATGGACACCATTCCAATACGCCTCTAACTTCTCCAATCTTTCTTCCTCTACACGAGCAGCTTCATCTTCTATTTCTTTTCTATATTGGGCATCAGCTTCTTGCATATCAGCTAATTCTTCTTTAGCAGTAGCAAGCAAAATACCAGAAGATTTAAGATAGGCAATATAACTTTCAACATCACCTTTACGACCTTGTTCTTTCCAAGCTGTACGAATAATAGATTCTTGTTGTGCTTCATTAGAATCATCAATAGTAATACCGGAACGGTCAGGCATTTGACCGAATCCTTCAAGAGAATTACCATTAGCAATATAATAATTCAATACCTCAGGTAGAATAGGATACTTTTGATAAAGAGTATTAATAGCAGTTTCGTAATGCTCTTGGTGAGCAGTTTCAATAACAGCATCTACATAAGCCTTAACTCCTTCCGGAGTATTATCAAATTGAATTGGCTTGTCGTTATCATCAGTAATATCAATGCCAATGGCATCTCTAATAGTAGTAATTGATATTTCGTTTTCAGGTTCTTCAACAGTATCATATTCTTTAAGCCAAGCTTGAACATCTTTAGCTTCTTTAAAGATATTTCCATTAGCATCAAGAACATTACCATTCTCATCAACTTTATAGGAATCATCTCCTATTGTAATAGTGGTACCAGGAGTAAGGTTTTGATTATTATCATCTCCTTTATCCTTGTCAGCATCATCATCGTTCTTATTATCTCCATCTTTGTCCTTGTTATCGTCATTATTGTCAAGGTCGGCAGGAGAAACATCAGTAATGTCATGTTCGATTTTACCGTTGTCAAGATTAGTGACATCAGTATTCTTGTCATTTCCATTTGCAGCATCTTGATTATTATCATTAATAATGCCGCCATAACCAAAATCTAAGTCCATAACTATTTTTTATTTATATTAATACTATCAACACAAGTATAATGAATATCTTTTCTAATAGCAACAACAATAGCAAAAGTTTCACAATCTTGACCATAACAAGTAATATAATTATATATACTGCTTACTTTATAATCATCATGTTTAATCGCATTTCCTTGCCCGTAGAGGAACAATCACATCGTAAGCTTTAGTATTCGTCAGCTCAAAAATTATCTTTCAAATCAAAGCTAATATTAGCTATTTATATTCACAATTAAACCCTGCTCCAATATCTCATGAAGCAGGGCTATAAATATCAATATCAAATCTACCTTATTTCTTAGAAGTAGATTTAGACTTAGAATCATAACGATTTTTATTCTGTTTAGCAACTTTAAGTTTAGTATCAATATCGTGCACCTTAACTTGTCTATCACGTTCTTTATTAAAAGTATCAAGCATCATCTTTTGTTTCTCAATATTAATTTTTTCTTGTTCAACACTAGCACGAGCTGCATCAAGACGATTCAATCCAGCTTGTTGATTAGCATCACCAATTTCTGCATTATAACTAATCATATTAGCATCAGCACGAATAAGTTCAATTTGCTGGTCAAGATAACCTTCGAGTTCTTTAGTCTTACGGTCTTCTTCTCCTTTAATTCGAATCTTTTCAAGTTCAAATTCTTGTTGCATTTGAACAGTCTGTTGGTCTATTTGTTTAAGCTCTTCTTCATGAGCATCTTTTTGAGTTTGGAATCGTTTAATAAGTTTACTAATAGTAGCAACATTATCTCCCTCAATTGCAGCAATAGCCATCATATTATCACCATTTTGTGCGGCACTAAAAGCGTATTGTTGAAGTTGTTGAAGTTTATCTCTTTCTTTAGTAGAAAGTTTACACTTAATAATATAATCAGCATAAATATGTTTATCAATATCAAGACTAATATATTTAAGATTATCTTGTAAATCTCTATAAGAAGTATCAAGACCATCAATCCATGCAAGTTTAGAATAATCTAAATCACGACCATAATCTCGTTCACGCATACAATCCATAATAAACTCTATAAGCACAGAACCCATAGAACCACGAATAATAGCTTCTTCAGTAACTCCTTTACCAGCGCTATTAGCAATCTCACCATAACGTTGAGCAGTCATATCTACTTGCTCATTGGCAGCATTCTTAATCTCTGTAAGTAGATTATTAAGTTGAGTAAGATAATCACCAATAGAACTTTCAAGCATACGAACTTGTTGTGCTCTAAGCATACCTTGGTCATTAGTATCATCAATAATAAGCAAACCATCAGCAAGCATTCGATATATAGTTTGTTCAGGTACTTTACCTAATAGAGAACGAGCAATAAGAAGTACAGCAAGTTTATTCTTAGCAATAACCATTTCTCTATGATAAGAAACTATATTATAAAATACTTGATAAGGAAGAACTATATCTATAATACTAAATTTTCCAAAACCTGGAAGCAATTCATTAATACCATTATAAGGAAGTTTACCTCTTCTATTGTATGCAATAGCTCGTGCACCATAAGGATATATAGCATTATTACGAGTACCTATACGAGTACATTCATATACTTGAGGCTCATAGATATATTCAATAGATATATCTCCAATAGCAGTATTTAATTTATAATCATCTTCTTCTATACGAGTATCCATAAGACCAACTTCATTTACATAAGTAACAACAGCTCGTCTAATTTCTCCTCTCCAAACAACATGCCAGACATCATATAAATCACTATTAGTATCACGCATCATAATAGGATTCCTCTTAAAGAAGTCCCTATCTTCTTTACTATATTTCTTACAAATATCAGGAAAATAACTTTCATAATCTCTAAACATAAGTTCTACTGGAGCATTAGCAGAACGTTTAGCATAATATGTTTCAAGAAACTTTCTCTGCGTATCATCAAGATATTCATCAAATTCATCAACTATTTGTTGATATGTAAGTTTGCGACGTTCACAAAACATATCATCATCTTCTCTAAACATATTATCTGTATTCACAGGAAACGCATCACGAGGAGAAACATTACGTTTAATAAGTTTATTTCCTACAACATCTGAATAAGTATAACATTCACCAAATGAAACAAAATCAAAATAAGCACGAGCATAAAATAATGTATCTTCTGTAATATCTTTAATAACATTAAATATAGCTTGTCCTTGTTCAGAAATATCATCAATATAATTTTCATTGACTTCTTTAGTAATAGCTTCTATATCAATAGATTCTTGTGGATTAAATTGTTGTGGGTTATTGCCTTCATTAACCCATTGAGCATAACTTTCTTGAATCTTAGCAGCAATCTTTTGTTCAACAAGTATTTGAACTTCTTTACGAATTTTAGAATCACGAGCAACCACTACTTCAGGATTGTTAGCCCCAACAATAAAATCATGAGGATTCTTAACATATTCTCCAATATATCTACGAATAGTACCTTTCATCAAATCATAATTACGCATTGTAGCAGGAAAACGTTTATACTTTTCTTGCGTAGCATTATATGGGTTAAGAATCTTTTTATAAAACTCATCCGGAATATACCCTTGAAGAACACCATATTTAACTTCTAAAGCATTACTGTCTCTATTAGCTAAACCTTGTGCTATAATCCAATCAGCACATTGAGAATACCACTCAGGGTCTTTCTTACGAGAATTAGGAACTCGTTGTTGTGGAAAATCATACGATTGATAATTACCTCTCATAACATTAACAATTTAAAACCATTCACGATTTAAAATATCATTTTCATCAAGATTTTCAGCATTTAAATCTTTACGCTTTTCAAGTTCATCTTCAGCAAGAAGATTAAAAGACTTCCATTCAATACCTCTAAGTAGCATAGAAGAAACACGGTCAAAATTACCTTTAACACTCCATTTTTTAAGTTCAAGAATAGTTTGATAATCATAAATACGATGAAAATTACGAATAGGATTTCCATTCTCATCTTTACCTATTTCTTCATAAAGAAATTCTTTTAGTAATCGAATACAATCAAGTTTATGAGCTTCACCAGAAATATTATATCCATAAGTAGTATTTACTTTACCCTTAAAAGTTGGGTCAAAAACATAAAGAGGCTCACAAGAAAGATATTGCAAAGCACCCCATTTACGAAAGTTAGAAATAGTTTCACCACGGTTTACTTCAACATTAGTAGTACCAACACAATTGTAATATTTAGCCATCATATAACATATTCTATCAGCTTCTTCCAAAGTATCGGGACGACCATAATAAGTACAAACAAGTTTCTGTTTATAACCATTAAGATAATGAGGATTCATCCAAACCATAATACTATTATGAGAATGTTTAAGAGTAACTTCATCTTTATTTTTATCAACACCAACAGGGTCATAATTAATACTATAAAGACCTTCAGGAATACGTTTAATTAATCTACCATCAATATTGACTTCTTCGTACTCTGGGGCAAACCAACGACGAATACATCCATGAGGGTCTTCATGACCTCTACGAGGAACACCATAAATATAATCATAAGTTTTCTTTCCTTCACTATGCAGACGAACATTAGATTTAAACTGAACACGACCAGTTTCATCAATCTCAAGCATACCATCTACATAAAAATGCAAATCAGTATCAACACGAAGTCTATCTTCCCAAGCAGAAAGTTCTTCAGAACTAAATATATTTTCAGAAGCACTACTAAAAGATTCAGCAGGAAAATTAGCATATTGACCAAGATAATTAATATAATCAGAATACTTCTTTACACTTTCTTTCTTTTTAAGACGTTCACGCCGAGCAATTTCAAGACCTACAAGTATATTACTATTACCATCTTTATCAACTCCTGGAACTCCATTAACCTCACCTTGTAGTCCCCAACAATAAGGTTTAAAGAAACCACAAGTTTCATTACGACAATCTCTATCCCAAACATTTTCAAAAGGCATAAAATTAAAGCCTTTAACATCATAAAAGTTTTGTTCAAAAGTTTGCATATTACCAGAAGTAGCAGTACCCCAAGCACAAAGCATACCAGTAGTATAAGCACCTGTTCTCATGGCAGGCTCAGTAACATTCATAAATTCATCAAAGTTATCCATAGTAGAAACTTCTTCTACTTTAACTTTAACAGCATCTTTACCAATTGCACAATCAGGATTATTAGCAGCAGATACACTAATAAGAGCAGAACGCCAAGACTTATCGGCTTCCATACCGTTGGGGAGCTTATAGCCAAGACGAAAGTCAGACTTAACAGTAGACAGAATACCACGAACAAATGGAGTATTTTCTTCATAAAACTTTAAATCATTAACGGCAAAGTCAGTTAAACCACCAGTTTGAGTAAGATACTTTTTATCAACAGCAACATGAATAACTACTTTACGAGAATAAACATTAACTGTATTAGCAGAATCAGCAGCCATCATATAAGAAAATCCACCACGACGAGTTTTATCAATAAGAAGATGAAAACCATTCTTTTCCGCAAATTCCATTATATGAAAAACCCAAAATTGAGAATCAAAAAATTTAGGAAAATCATAATGTTTTTTAGCAGTATTTGTATTACCATGTTGAATAGTAGATTCATTCAATTGTTCTATACGATTATAATTAATAAAATTATAATGACTACCTGTAATGCGAACATTATGAATAGTACCATTTGGGTCCATCAAACAAGGAGCACTAAAGCCATATTTACGTCTATATTGTTCTCTACGTCTAAATTGACGATGAGGAATAGAATCAAGTTTATAAGAAGTATATTGTCCTTTATGAGTTTTATAATAATTAGCTTGTTCATAAAAAAGTTCAGTATTAACAAACTTCCATCCAGGACGAATATTCATAAGAAAACCTTCACTTTCACCCACTAAAAACAAATCATCATCATCGATAAATCCCATATCTTTAGCATGAGGATATTTGCTTTTATCTTCATTAATAAAATCTAAAAAAGGATAGCTATTGGACATAATAAGATTTATATCTATTATTATATAAAATATCAGTATTTATAGTTTTAGTAAATTTGAATCTATCTACATGTAAAAATTTAGCAGCTTCTCTAACACTTCTAAAAGTATATTTAATATTAATCTTAATATCATTTACTATAATATCAAAACCTCTATCTTTATTCCATTCAGAAATATTACGACTATAATTAGTATTATATTGATGAGTACACCATTCAAGATTATTATAACAATTATTTAATTTATTTTCATCTTTATGATTAACACATCTATAATTATTAGGATTTGGAATAAACGTGGCTGCTACAAGACGATGTACAAATTCTCTATTATGTTTTCCATCCTTAGTCATCATAATTGTTTTATATCCATTATGAATAACTATACTCATTTTTCTTATTCTATCGTTACCATATTTATCCTTAATAGAATAAATGTTTCCAAATTCATCTATAACATAATTATGTTCATATCCTTTAACTGGAACACAATCAGTTATGACTTCTTTGGAAACATTTACTATATTATATTTAGCTTTTCTTTTAATATTAAAATTAATAGCAGGCATAACTATAATATTATTTAGCTATAATACCAACAATAACTCCAATTATAGCAGCTCCAGCAGACCATCCAATAATCTTAGTTCTACGTTTTTGTTTCTCTAAATCTTTTCTAACAGCTTCATTAATCTTATTGGCATCAGAAACTCTCTTCTGAAAATCTGTTATAATTTTAGTTTGTTCATTAATATATTTATCTTTCATAAAAATAATAGAATCTTGTTCATTAGTAATATTAAGAAGATAATTACGTTCAATCATCTTAGCATTAGCAAGACGAATATAGTCAATACTAATCGTAATAGTCGTATCTGATAGTAATATCTCCCCCGTAGGGAGAATGCTATCATTAAGGTTGCTCGCATAGCTTTTTGAACAACTTAACAGCACTACTATCGTTAAGCTCAAAACTTTTAGTAACTTCATCTTTCATTTCTTGTTTAATATTATAAACAACAGAATCTTTCTTAGTAATATTATATTTAATAGAATCAAGAATAACTTTATTATAAGCTGTATCAGATTTAACGACATTTTCTGTAGCCTCAGCTCTACCTTTTATAAGTCCTCTATAATAACCATAGAAAAATAATCCTACACTTATACTTACAATAATAATACCAAAAATAATATCAATCTTTTTTTCCATACTGCATAAGATTATATTTAAGTTCATCACTCCACTTACCATTAATAGTCATACCAATAACTTGTTGTGCAATTCTAATGGCAGTAGATACACCACAATTAACACAAGTATCAAACATTTCATGAGCTATACTTTGACTCGGAATATCATCAAGTTCAAGAACGTCCCAGTAATTTTGTTTATAAAGAAGTTTAGCACTATTAGTAAGAGCAATATCTTTCTTAAGACGAGTAGTTATATTCTTAAGACCTTTTTTCTTTTCGTCATCAATAACTTCCCAACCTATCCATTTTGGATTGTTCTTACGACTAATGCCAAGATAAGTTTCAGCTCCAGCATCATCTTTGTCATTAACATAACCGCCTTCAACAAATATTAGTTTATCAAATTCTTCATCAAATTTTGCCATAATCTATTAATCATTAAGAACTCTATTAATCCAACCACGAAGATATTTAATATTATTACCTTTAGCAGCAACTTGATTATAATATTTTATACGACCAAGTTTATATCGAGCAACAAATAAATCTTCACCAAGAGAATCTTTAACATAAGCAAGAGAATCTTGTGTACATCTAAGTTGTTCTCTATAATAAATAAGACTATCAACACAAGTAGTATCTGTTACAGGAACATATATAATCTTTTCCACAGGAATAGTATTATTTTTAAAATTAGTACAAGCAGTACATAGAATGATAACACATATTCCAACTATTATTATACTAAGTATTTTCTTCATATTAATCAAATAAATCTTTACTACGAACCATATCAGCTTGAATAACTTTACGTCTATCAGCAAGAATATTAATAATATCTTGTTTAAGATATTTCATCTTATGAAGAGTAACAGTTTCTTTAGGATTGTTTTTAACATGATATAGACCATCTGGAAAACGCTTAGGCATACCATACTGATTAAGAACAAAATCAGAATCAATATGACAAAGCCAAAGACCAGCACAAGGAATACCAAGAATGGACTCGACCATAAAAGCATACATAGAAAGTTGAAGATTGTAAATACTACCATTACAATCCGGAAGATGATTAACAGGAGGTAGTAAAGTATCATTTTTAGAAACCCAAACATTTGTAGTCTGATGAGGTTTAGTTGTTTTATCTTTCTTATAATAACCAGATTCAAATTTAAGACCTCCTCTATTAGTTTTCCAATCACCAATAACAAATTGGTCATCACGTATACAAAGCACATCAATAGTACCAGACACAAGATAATCAATTAAGAAAGCCCCAATCTCAGAATAAATTTTATATCCTCTATTAGTATAATAATTAAAAACTTCATAAATATCAGGATATTTATGTTCAGTAATTTCAATAAATTCATTAATATCAAGTTCTTTAACATTCATATCTATATTAGGAAGGTCTGCAATAGTAATCATTTCACCATTAGGTTTAATCATATACTTTACAGCTTCTTTAAACATAGAAGAACCTTTAATACCATCTTCAAGACCATTATGAGTAGCAGTACCTCTTTTGCAAGCTTCATCAGTTATATTTTGCCATTGTTTAGAAAGACGAGATTCAGAAATACCAAGTTCTTGAGCTTTCTTTTTAAGCCAATAACTTCTATCAAACTCAGGCTTATAACTATGAAGAAGAGTAGTAGTAGACTTATATTCATTTCCAAAAGTATCATTATATTTATGACCTTCTTCTTTAAATATAAGTCTTACATCATTATAACGAGTATCTCTAAGATTCAGCATCGTCTATTATTTTACAATCGTCCATATTAACTTTTACAAAACGCTTAGTAATATCATCAGCAATAACAAGTTTATCAGATTCATTATTATTTCCTGAAATAAATCCAATAATTTCTCCCGTATGTTTTACTTCTTGATTATAAGTAATTGGAGTACTATTAACAATACGAGTACGAATTTGTATAACTGCATATTCTACTTTCATAATTTAATCTTCATCAGCGTCCATTGAACTAAGAATCTGTTTACCACCACGAGCAAGTTGCTCTTCTTCTTCATTACGAAGATTTTCATAAGCAGTACCAAGAGCTTTTGTAAGTAATGGTATTTCAGTAATACGTTTGCTAACTGCATCCATCATAGTAAGAATAGATGTTATATCTTCATCAGATAATGCTCCGGAAAGCTTTCTATTCAACTGTTCATTAATACGCACAGCAGCAATAGAAACCAGATGAATACTTTTATGCAGAGCTTCCAGAGCAACACCTGCTTCAGTAATATTTTCTACATAATATTTATCAATCAACTTTTTTACAAGAGAATCAGGAATATAATCAGCAGGAAGATTATAATTATCAATAGCCATTTTAAGAGCTTCTGCGTCACTAAGACCTTGTTGTTTAGCAGGACTTTTAGGGTCGCCAAGATAATAAATAATTCCTACTTCTGCAATATATTTTCGTTTATCTTTAGTAGTATCACGTTGCCACAGAAGAGCAACATCTTTATCTTGTAATTGACGAATAGTAGGAGCTTTAGGCATTCCAGTTTCATCAATAGTAAGCAGCTTTTCTATAACAACATTAGCACTCATATCTTATTCTTTGTTTTTAAGTGATTGATAATGTTCTTCCCAATCTGCATCAAACGGCAATTCCTTAAGAAGTCTGATAGCTTCAATATACATATTAGCATACGCAGAACCAACTTTCTTATAATATTCTTCATATTTCTTTTTATTATTACGTTTAATACGAGTCACAATAAGTTTCTTTTCGTCAAGCTCTTTTTGTTCTTTAGCAAAACCTATAACTGTATCTCGAACATAATTTTTATATTCTTCTTTAGTCATGTTCTTTCGCATAAGAGAAAGATGAAGTTTAGAAGTAGCAAATTTACGTTTAACAGGATTAATTCTAAGAACACCTATATATGGAATACTAACAGCATTCATATTTCTAATATTAGTAGCAGCTGTTCTTTCAAGATTAGTTATAATAGATTCACAAAGTATTCTTTCTTCTTCATTCTCAAAATCCATATCATTAAGAATATCATCTGTGTTCTTACTAATGATAATATATTCATCATTAGTTTCATTAATATCATTAGATAGATTATCTTCCATAATATTATATTTATTAATATTAATAGAATTAGCTATATCGCCCTCACTACGTTCGGGCAGCTTGCCCGTAGAGGGATGACATAGCTAATCCCATCTCTATCTTATGCTTGACCAATATTAGCTTTATAAATAAATGGGTCTATAACTTTATTATCAATATCAATTGCAGCAGATATATCATTAACAGGAATAATCTTAAACTCCATTATAATAATATCTTTAAGACCATCATTTGTTATCTTCTTATATGTGTCATCTTTATTAAGAATACTCTTAACAAGTTTAGGGTCGTCGCTAATATATTTGCGAGCATTATCTGAACTAACCATAATAGGAAGACGAAGATGAACTCCTCTTTCAAGATTAGTTCTATCAATAATAAGTTTTTGTCCAACCTTAGCATTAATTTCTTCCGAATCATTATCAGAAATCTTTGCAAGAAGAGGAATAACAGCTATATTAGTTTCTTTTTTAGAACCAATCATCATAGCAAAATCAAATACTCTCGTCTTAAAACATAAAGCAACAATACAATAATGCTTAGGCAAATTAATGCAGGAAGTAATTTGTTTAAGAATGTTAGCACTAATTTCATTTACATCAGATGGAAAAATAATTCCATAACTCTTTGTTTCACTTTTAATCGTAACCATAATGTTATTAATAAATTAAACAATAATAAAAGCAGATAATATAGTAGTTAATCTCTCTACGGGCAAGCTACACTTCAATAATAATAAATTTAGCATTATCAATAGAATCTTTATTTATAATAAACTTAGAACTAATAGATACTTTTCTATCAGAAGTAATATATACAATATTAAAATTTCTAATACGATTAAATGCTCTTGTAACAGTAATAGTAGAAATACCAAGTTTAGAACTAACTTGATTCAGTAGTTCTTTATAATAAGCAGTACAATTATTAATGTATAAATAATATATAAGTTCAACTTCTACTTTATTTAAATAATAACCAGTACCAATAATTTGTGAAATAATAGAAGCAATATTATTATTACTTATACATTTTAATTTAATAATAGCATCAGTAGTAGCACTATGTAGATTGGCTTTATCTACATATATAGCATCAATCTTTCTTTTATCAACTTCAAGTTTCATAATATCAAAATTTGATAAACAATATAACAAAAATTGTTCAGAATACAAGAATATAT